>ERZ791829.718-NODE-718-length-25561-cov-6.480789_pt1 | contig 25561 bp, 24 predicted proteins | sample MGYA00510296_ERZ791829 | MGnify/ENA primary metagenome ERZ791829 (study PRJEB30046, sample SAMN00791973) | human gut metagenome | study: EMG produced TPA metagenomics assembly of the A metagenome-wide association study of gut microbiota in type 2...
TCCTCGAGCTCTTCTTCGACGAATCTGACTGAGTGTAGATTCCACGGTTTTCAGGTTCCTTCACAAGACCTCTCGACGATTGGTGAACGAAAACCAAGCGCTGATTTTCGAGACTTTGAAAATTCAAGGCATGATGAAGAATCACCATCTGGCAAAGGCGATTGCCGATGCCGGATGGGGTGAATTCATGCGCCAATGCGAATACAAGGCGAAGCATGAAGGCAGGATCTTTGCAAAGATCGGCACCTTCTATCCGTCTTCGAAGACGTGTTCCGCCTGCGGTCACAAGCTCAAGGAACTGAGCCTTGCAACCCGCAGCTGGACTTGTCCGCATTGCGGCGCACATCATGACCGAGACCTAAACGCCTCTCTGAATATCAAACAGGAAGGCATAAGAATGTTGAAGGCGGCTGGGCTGACCGTCTTGCGCTCGTAACGTCACGAGCCAAAGCCTGTGGAGATGCGTAAGACCGAAGCTATTGCTGAGGCAGCGTCGAAGAAGCAGGAAGCCTCGCCCGATTTGGTTTCAAATCGGACGGGGAGCAGTCACCATATTTGTCGCGATGCTCAAACAACTCCCATAAATTCGTTTGTTCCAATGACTTTCAACGCAAAAAAACTCGGGCGGCATACCCAAAGGCACGTCAACCGAGATTTTTCCTTAATGGTAGTTCACGTAATCAAGATTTCGTGACTACCGCTTGGCTCTCCCTCGTCCGCTAGAGCAGCTTTAAAATAGACCTACTATGCACACCCGTTGGAGTCATCGATGCCTCAAAAAACGCCTGCATACGAACAGGCTTTGATTTTTCTTGAAATCCTGAAGATTCTTCCTCGCCATCGAAAGATCACGCAAACGGAGATCATGCAAAGCCTCAACCTCAGAGGCTACCAACTCGAAACGCAAAAACTTCAACGCATCATGCGTCAAATGTGTGATTGCGAAGCGTTCGGCGTGGAATGTGACCAACGAAGCAAACCGTATGGCTACCGCCTCATCAACCAAGATGCTTTCGCTCAAGCAAAGCTCACTGAAGAAGAAAGTCTCTTGTTGCTACTCGTTCGAGCGTACTTGCAGCATCGATTGCCGGGAACACTACAAGACGCCTTGCATCCGCTTTTTGAGTCATCTGAACACCTCATTCATGAGTGCGCTAATCACCATCACGCACGGGCCTGGCTCAATAAAGTTGCGGTCATTCCCAACACCCTACCCTTTGTTGCGCCAACCATTCATCCGCGTGTTTTTAAGACGGTCTCCAATGCGCTCTATAACGAACGGATGCTTGAGGTGACCTATGCCAAACCAGAAGACGACATCAAGCACTACATCGTGAATCCGCTCGCGTTGGTGCAACAAGGTGTACGCCTATATCTTGTCTGTACGCATGCTGGGCATGACGACTGTCGTCACTTGGCGCTCCATCGGATACGAGAAGCAAAAGCCCTTGAACGCAACGCCATCGTGCCAAAAGACTTTAACCTTCAACAATACTTGAAGTCTGTGCCCTTCAATTACACGTTCCGGCCGACGCGACGCATTCACCTCACCATCGAGTTAACCAATCCATATTCGGTGAACAATCTACGCGAAACGCCTTTGAGCGACACCCAAACCATCACCGAACTCGGCCCCAACCTTTGGCGCGTCGAAGCTGACGTCATCGACTCCATGTTGCTTGATGGTTGGCTTGCAACTTGGCAAGACGAATACGGGATTTGTTCGATCAATAAAACTGTGATTTAAAGGAATCGATATGAATCAAAAATCCAATACAAGTGCCCTATCGAAGGACATCGAGAAAAACATCTTGAATCGTCTAGAAACACCTTCAAAACCTTCGAAAGAGGATCATCACACCAGCATCGATGACAAGCGTGACCATTTATATATGGTATTTGGCAAACGTACAAATCGAAAGGCGAAAGAAACTTTTATTCTCAATGCGCTGTGGCAGATGATTCACTGGGCAGGCATTGATGACATTGAACCCGTCACTCAATACTTTTTGCCCCGAACTGATGAATCAGGAAAAAAATTTGCCCTTCAAGACCTCTACTTTCCAGCCGTACGCGTCGCCGTAGAATGTAATGAGGGCTTTCATCAAAATCCAAACAATCAAAAGCAAGACCAAGAAAGACAGAAAGACATATCCCGCGTTCATGCTTCTAGCGTACTATTCGCGAAGACAAATATGCCTGGCTACAAAAACTTTGTCATTGACGCGGAGGCACCTCTACAAGTAATTTATCAGCAGCTATCCGATGTCGTCAAAGAAATCATCGAGCGTCGTGCACATTTAATCAAAACCGAACAATTTTCAGGTTGGAAAAACAGCGCTGACAGAAAATCTGATTTAAAAATCAAAGCTTCAAACGACATTAGATTCCGCATCATTAGGGATATTTGTCATTTTTTTGATAAAGATTTTAAGACCAACCAACGCGGTTATTACACCTTCGAAAACACCCATTTTTCTATCTGGGCTGCACAACTCGACAAGGGATTATTTGATTCCGATCCTATTACCATTTCGTTCGATCACAAAACTGAAACCTTAACCTCAATCTCACTTGAAGAAGCCGTTAGACAGCCTTCCAACAAAAAATGGAAAAACTATATCCAAATTAAAGGTGACGATCATTACCTCATCGAAGTTGGGGAGAACGCACCTAAAAAAACTGATGATTTTAGAATCACGTTCGTGCAATTACAGGATAATAAATACCATTTTTTAGGCGTTTACAAATATAGAGATTGCCTACGAAAGCCTCAGCAAGACGATGCTAATCCCGTTTATGTTAATCAGTATCAACGAGTCGCTGATAGCATCACTTGGGCACTCAACGCTGATGGAGAGATAGATCTGAATAGCCTCGAGGCCAAAAACACCTAACCACCGCCAAAAGGGAGAGCGTCTCAAACGAGACCCTCTCCCTTCTTCGTTTTTTGAGCCTTAATCCTTCATATTGGCCAAAGTTTCAAGAAAATACGGATCCTTTGATTCACCATAACGCGCCTCAAAGCGACGCCGCAGGCGACTATTCGTACATCCATAACCAAAGGCAGACGCAAAAAGGATCGAATCGTCACCGATCATCTCAATCACTTCGTCTGGTGTCAGCTGCTCAAGAACGTCGTCATTATTTAAAAGCGCATCACGAATCGCATAACGTCGATCGGCCTTTAACGTTTCGAGCGCTTGACTCGATAGTCCTTCACGTTGAGCGACGGCTTTACGCACCTCAATCGACGGGTGCGAGGCCAACCGCTCAACCATAGTGACCGACGAAGCCACTTGAGGTAAGAGGCGCGCAACCTCTGCGTGAATCGTGAGAGGCAAAATCATCATGGGTGTCTTCGCATCCACTTCACCATCGAGCATCGCCAAGCCATAGATATCGTCACCGGGCAACCCTGTCAGATCGAGCGGCACCGTATCGTACTGTCGAACATAGCGGTCATAACGGGCTTTGGTCTCGACAGGCTTTTCAATTGCATCCTGAATCGTCCCTTTCATACGGTAAGCGCGTTCACGAACCTCGAAGTCCGGGTGCTTTAAACCAGCCTCCACATACGCCTCGGCCTTTGCTTTGAGGTGCACGGTTTCGTCTTCGTTCATGGACGGATCAAGAAGACTCAAACACGTCCAAGTTTCGATACTTGTTAAGGCATTAATTAAGAGCGCAACATCGTCACCGATCACGGCTTTGAGCGTCTGATCGTCGAGTTGCTTGATCGCTTCAACGTTACTTAATAAAGCCAAACGTACCGCATACGCAGGATCATGAGAGAGACGAGCAACCGCTTCAGCCGAGAGTTCTGCGTCTTGCGCAACAGCTTCACGTAGACGCGGATCGTCATGATGTGCGAGTGCATTCATCAAGGCGACCTGGCTTTCTTGAGGTCCCAGCGCGTCAGAAGTCTTTAAGGACATCTGACAAAAGAGCGCTACAACCGTCGACGAATCAACTGGCGTCACCAAGCAATCGGTCATCGGCCAAATACTTTCTTGATCAATTGCACGCTTTCCGCTCACAATCGCGAGTCCGGTTGATGGCACCATCATGCGTGCGAACTGCGTGAGAAGACTCTGGCCAATGGCAACACGTTTACACTTCTTATGCTTCATTTGAATAATCCTCAATATCCGATTCCAACCACGGAATCCATCGAAATTCAGCATAAGGGCACGTGCTTCATTTAGTGACGCAACCTAACGTTATCGGCTTATCTAACGGGCCGTAAAACCTCTCCATTCATGGGGAGGATATAAGGCCCGTTAGATAATTTGCAATCGCTCGACAGCTGCTCGAAATTGAGCGATAATGCCTGTGAGCTTCGGAAGCGCGTTGCGACTTGCAGAACGAACGATATATATTTGGGAATAGTTAGCCCGTTCGTTGCGGACATTTTCAAGGGGAAAATGTCCATCCTGGACGGGATTCGGAGTGCGGAAAATGAATATCTGGATTTTTCTCTTCTTCTTTGCCATTGCGGCGGGGTTGGTCGTTCTTTTTGTGGTAGGAACGTCATGCGGAGTTTCGCAGCAGATCACCAATGAGGATGCCTGCGATCCTTATGCTCCGAAGGAGAAGAAAAATTCCTTGTTTGAGTTGCAGGAAGGCTTGGTTTTCAAGAAGAGACATGACTTCTTAGAACAGCCTCATGTCGATACGAGGATGTTCAACCAGCCGGATCCTATGGCGGCACATTATTTTTCTCAGGGCGATTATGGAATGGCCGCTCTTTGTAGCGATGAATGTCGCGGCCTGAGTTAAACGTACATAATATTCAATTCAGAAAAGGGGGATAGCGAAATGAAATTGCTGTCCCCCTTGGTTTTAGGCCGAAATCAATCGGTCCCCTTGCCCTCCAATCCGCGATAGCGGTTATGTTGAGCCTTTTCCTTTGGCGTCAAGTGATCGGAAGGCTCTCGCCCCATCGTATCATCCAGTCGCTTGATTCGATTCGCCATCTCTTCGTTCGGATTTGCTCCAAAGGCCGTATTGGCCTTGTTCCATTCCGTCACGTTGCTCAAGCCTGCTTCGAAATGTTCTCCGCCCCTAGCAGCATGATCGAGGTTCGCAACCATGTCGTTGGTGAGAGCAGTCAGTTCTTCCTTGCTCATATTGGACTTCGTTCCCTGGCCGTACAAGCGTTCATTCTCGTCATAAAGAGCTTGATAGCCGGCATTCTTCAAGCCACCGTAGGCTCCCATAAGCCTTCTTGACATGTACATCGTTTGGCCATCAGTCAGTCCGGCCTTCACGCAACGCGCCACAGCATCCTGTTGAGTTTTGAAGAAGCTACGCGGGATAGCCGCAACGTCCTGCGGCAATCCTTTCAGGTTTTCGCGAGCTTTTATGATGTCCTTGGCATTATGGTTCTCGTTAAGACGACTCTGGTTGCCAAGAACGCCTGGAGTCTGTTTGTTCCCCGCAGTGAACTCGACAGAGGCACGTCGGACGGTACCCTCGGCACGGTCAATGCTATTGGGTGCAGAACCCAATTTGTCGGCGATAGCCTGCTGTTCCTTGGGAACGCTTTTTTCAGCGTTGAGCGCTCTTTCCTTGAGTTGCGCTTCATTCCGCAAGCCTTGCTCGCTTGCATTTTGGACATTCCCTGCAATGCCCTTGTTCTGGTCAGGATCAGACATAGGCGAGAAATTCATGCCTGTTGCCGTGCCAAGAAGCGAACGCAGATTCTGTTGGTCACGATAATCACCGGATTTGCCGAGCGCCGTAATGTAACCGGCAACTCGGGCATTCTCCTCATTCATACCGTTGTACTCCTGCAGGCGTTGAGCCACCGCTTCAGCTTCTCGACCAATGGCTGTGCCCTGGTAGGCATTCGTTATCTGGCCCATGACGGCTTCCCCGTTTTCGTTTTTCAGCCTCCCGGTCAGTTGGCGAGTATTCCAGGTGCCAGTAAAGCCAAGGGACTCGGTGGCATACATGGTCTTCTGGTAGTTCTGCGTCTTTTCAATCGCATTCTGGACCGTCCGCCCGACTTGGGAGTTTTCACTCACACCAGCATTGTTGAGGAAGGTCTTGGAGTCCGTTTCCGTCAAAGCGGCCTCACGAGCCTTGGAGAGATCAGACGAATTCGTGGTCTGGAAGGTATTTTGCAACGACTTTTGGTCTTGCTCACTGATGTTCGAGCCAATTCGACTAGAGTCATTTTCGGCTGTTTCCGCCTTAGAGCTGAATCCGAGCGAAACAATTTGCTTAAAGATTTCTGGCGTACTCAACCCCGCCGAAACACCCGCTGACACCGTGTCGATGACCTGGGACATCTGCTCCTTGGTCAGATTCTTGCCCCAGGACGTTTGCCGAATGCCGCTTTCCAGCGATTGCACGGCTGAGCTTCCACTTGCCATCATGCGACTGCCGATCTCGCGCGAAATGCCGCCTGGTCTGCAGCCGTCGTCGCGGAGCTGTAGTTCGTCGAATACCCGTTGTTGAGGGCATTGGTGGCAGCCTTTGCTTCGCTCAAGGCCGACTGACGGGCTTCCGAGCGCATCTTGTCGAAATTGATCGTACCTTCCGTTCCTTCGGAACCGGTTCGCACCGCGCCAAGCAAGGAGTTGCCATTACCTGCGGATCCATGAGCGTAAAACTCTCCCTGACGCATGATGTCCGGCGTCGGGATCTTTTCGTTGATGTGGTCGCCACCCGCCATGCGTTGCGTGAGCGACGTGAAGGCGAAGGTGCTGCCGGTGATGAGGAAGAGGGAGATCAAGGGCGTGGCGGACGCGAGCATGCCGCCCGTGGCCATCCAATGCTCCAGGCTCTGGCCCAGCTTGTCAACTGAATAGAAGGACGTGAACGTCTGTGCCGCAAGCTCCCCTCGGGCGCTCATGATGATGTAGAGATTGCAGATCGAGAGGACCGGCATCCAAAGCTGGATCCACAGGATGAGCAGAATGTATTTGACGCCGAGCGAAATGCCGATCCCACCCAGGACGAGCAGGAAGGCGAGCACCGGCGTGATCGAATACATGAAGCCTTCAAAGAACGAAAGGAAGGGGCGCACGACCGTCATGAACATCGAGGCTTCTGCCGCCCATTGGGTGTTGCGTTGCTGCACGGCCTGATTGAACATGATGGCCGAGGTCTTGTCGCCGAGGTTGCGGTAGTAGCCTGAGACGGCCTTCTCGTAAATAGGCTTGATGGTCGAGGCAAGCATGAATTCTTCAACAGCTGTCCCGTTGATGTTGAGCATGTCAAATGCTGCCTGGTAGTCGTCAATCATGGCTCGATCGCCCGCCTCGCCCTTGAGGTTGGCAGCAGTGGACAGCTGATTGATGAACTTGGGTTCCTTGATTTTTTCAAGGGCTGGCTCGATCTTCTTCCACGCTTCTGCACATGTCAGATTTTCACCGGACGGATTTTCGATGTATGACCTCGTGCCGTAGATAGAAGATTCAAACTTTAGCTCTTCCATCATGTCGCCCGTGACAAGTTCTGTTGGCGTCGTAATGCTCAGCGCAAGTTTGGGGAGCGTGCACTCCTTGATGTAGTTGTGCAACGTCTTTTGAATGTCAGTGCCCTGGCCAATGGATTTGTCAAGCTCTTGCAGGACGCGCACATCGGAGGCGTGCTGGCGAACGGCATTCAAGATCACCAACGGTTCGGCAAACGTTCCTTCGGAAATACCCCGCACGTCGCCATATGCGGTTTCAAAGAGATTTGTAATGCCGTACCCGACATTTGAAATCATTGAGCCCGCAAAGGCAACGCCGATAGGGACGTTATCCACGGAGTAAGCTTTGCCCGTGTACGCGTCTTCCACGATCACCGTCGTGGTAGGAACAAACATGCAGGCATAGAGGATCCATCCCAGAAGCAGTTGATGCCACGGAATCTCCCGTGCTCCTCGGAACAACCCCTGCAGGACGACGATGATCGCCCCAAGAAGGAGACCGATGCTCACCAACTGTACGAAGTCGTTCGTCCCAATGATCATGGCGACCGCGTTGAGCACCTGTGAGAGGAACTGTGCGTCGCCGATGGAATGAATGGTGGGTGCAAATGCCATGGCGTCCCCTTAATTCACAGGATACGTGACGACAAGCGGATTCTTCGGATGGATCGGGTCCGGGTACTCCATGTTCCTGAGCTTGTTGTCAATGTGGTTGGAGAGGTCGGAGAGCGTGCCGTATTCTGTCAGAAGCAACTGATATTCCGTGTCGATGCGCTTTTCTGAATCGGCAATCATGTCCTTGATGATGGCGGCTTGTTCGTCAGACAAACCGACGGCCATTTGCTTGATGATGCCGTTGAGTTCACGCATGAGCGAGTATGTCATCGAGAGTGCGATGATCCTTGAAGCATAAGGAGCTACGGACTCGGCAGATTCTTCGCTTCCGAGCGCCATGTTGCGGAAGCCAACGGCGGCTTCGGCGGGCATGTTGCTCAGAATGGCCTTTTGTTGCTCCGTGAACTTGAGCGTGCCGTCGTCGCGAGCGTACTTGAAGATGATGCCGTCGTCCTTCGTAAGCTCTTCTTCAATGGTCTTGGCCAGCCCCTTAAGGCTGATAGACCGGTCGAGCTTTGGATTCATGCAGTCGATCTTGTCGTTGTCGCAGGAATACATCTTTCCTTCGGCATCCGTCGAACCCGAACCATTACGGGTTGAACCCTCGATCAAGTCGCGCATGGTGATGAGGCCGCCCGGATAGGGCTTGGTCGGGAAGACAAGCGGATTTACGCCTTCCTTCGGTTTTTCAAGCACGACCGTACCAGAAATGGACATCAAGGTCTCTCGGATCGTTGTGTCCCTCGGCCCAAGACCAAACCAGGCATTGACGTCACGCTTCGTCATGGCCTTCCAGAGAATGTTTCCGAGATGTTCTTCGGCATACTTCTGTGGATTGGAGTTGTAAGCTTTTTCCTGACCCTGAGTAGAGCCGCCCTTGTCGTCGACCGTATCCTTTGAAAAGCCCTGCGTAATGTTGTCCATCGTGCGCTTGAAGTCATTCTTGCCCTGTAAGGCATCGAAAGAATCCTCAACAATGCCTTGAGCCAGCTGGCACGAGCTCATGTTCATGTTGTTCATCAACTGCGCGATTTGCTGCATGGCATCCATGACATTCGAGCAGATGGTGCAAGAGACCTTTAGTGCCATCTGAAACGCATAACCCGCCGCATTGGCTGCAATGGCTCGCAGAAAACTGATGAATTGATCCAGATTGATGTATGAGAAGGAGCCGAGGAAGATGTCGATGCCGCCGCAGCCCGCTTTGATGTTGGGAGGTTCGAAAGCAATGAGTTGGATGTTCATGCGACGGCTTCGAATTTGCGCGCCGCCGCCAGCGAGCACGCCGCGACGCGTGCTCTCATAAACGCCGGGCTGCGTGAAGTTGGACATGTTCCCGAACAAATTGTTGAGTTCGGATTGCAGGCCGCTGGAGAGGGCCGGGGCCGTGGCACTGGTCGAACTGATCGCAAATGCCGTCAGCAACAGAGTCTTCTTGAGGTTGAATTTTTTCATGGTTATTCAAACGCTTGAGGGAAGGCCGGCGTTGTCGGCGCTTCGGGGTTGTCTTCTTTGTTTTCTTAATCTGCTCCGGGCGATTTGATGATGGCGAGGAGATTCTTCGGATCAATAAACCCGTCTTCGTCCATCAGGGACCGCTTCTTTTGTTCCGGGAGCTTGGTGAGGCGTTCACGCTCACTAACTGGGTCTCGACCATCGAGCACCGCCAGAAGGTCGGTGATCTTGTTGGGATCTTCCTGCACGGCCTTGAGCATTCTTGGGAGTTCCTTCGAGAGGTCAACGCCGCTAGCATTCAGCAGACGGGGACGCGTTGCGTTGATCTCTTCTTCGGTCACCCAGTTGTTGCGTTGGGCAATGAGAAGGATGCGTTCCTGAATTTCAGGGACCGTGAGAAGGCTCGAACCAATCAGGGCAAACGTCGTTGATTCCGGATGCACGAGGAAGAGGGAGGGCGTGGATTCCACGCTGAGCATTTCCGCTTGGCCTGAATCCACCACAGTGTTTTCAAAGGTCGTTGAGTTCAAATGCCCACCGCCGATGCTGATCGCCAGGACATCGAAATGATTGGTCTCGGAGATGTGCTTGACCAAGGGCGCTTGTTTTTCGCAATAGGGACAATCTGCCTTGAAGAAAAAGAAGATCCCGGTCGACCGACTGATCTTTTCAAGAAGCGCTTGACGCCGAGTTTCGGCCTGTCGGTCCACCGTTTGCAGACCGAAGTTGGAGACCGGACGGCGCTCGCTTTCGTCAATGAATTTGTTGCCCACGCGCACCTGTTCGGCCATCTTTTGAAAGCGTTCGGCCTTGTCCATGGCTAGACGCTGAAGCAGAAAGAACGCCTCTACGTTTTCCGGTGTCGGATCGTCCACGGCCCTTGAGAGGTACTTCGGGATCATCGTGTTGAGCCATTCACTGCTGAAGGCCACGGGCTGCTTGGGCTTTTCAGGCTCAGGCACCATCATCTTTGGTTTCGGTGGTTCCTTCTTGGGTTCTTCTTTGGGTTCAGGAACGACCTCGGGCTCGACCTCTTCAATTTTTTCGGGGTCGTTGTACCAGTGCCAGCCTTCGGCATGCCGTTCATACCAGCTTTCGGCAGCAAAAGACGGTACGGCAATCGAAAGAGCCATTACGGCTGAAATACTCTTGACGAGAATAGAGGACATGTCACAGGGAGAGTTGATGACAGGATGATTCAACAAATTTTGAGTCATGTCATCGAGGCAACCTGTTCCCGTTCGCAGATGTTCATCGCGGACAGGGGCGATGGATGGCGCGAGATTGTCAGCTTTTCTCCTTGCGAGAGTAGGGAGGAGTTCGTTTTTGCACATGTGCAAAAAAAGAAAGAACCCGGGGAAGGAGATTCTCCGGGCTCAATATCAATAGGTTCGCTCGTCCTTTGGGGGATAGGACTGCACTTGCGGGGCTGGTTGTGCCGCATCGAGTTTCTTTGACCGTCGGCTTCGCTTGGTGAGGACCTTTCCTGCAGGGAAAGTTAGCTCCTCCGGTTTTGCGTCGATGCGATTGATCAGATATTGAATTTCCTTGAGGACGGCCTTGCGGGCTTGAGCACGTTCTTCGTCGAGTGCTTTCTGACGGGCATCGAGTTCGTCAATTTTGGTGAGGTCCATTTCGGGCTCCTGAAGCAATTGAGGTAGAGCGATTATTCCTCACCAGAGAGAAGGTATTGGGCGTCTTTCGAAAGAGGGGGAAAGAGAGACAAACAAATATTCAAATCCGAAGAGCTATATGCCCGTTGCGGGGTCTGTAGTACGCCGGCGCAGTAGTCACCAAGCTGATGGGCTGAGGAATAAGTGTCTTATTTCGGCATATTCAACATAAGGGAATCTATGTTGAATTACTGCGCAGTAGACAGTGCCTATCTTCTCAGACAAACGTTCGGTTGCCATTCACCTTCCTGTCGAACTTGTTCCATTTTTGAACAAGTTGCCGCTTCGTTGATTTCCACTTCGGCGTAGCGTTTGCCATCCGAGGCAGTTGTCAACAAATCGTTGACAGCTAGAAGCGCAAGCGGGGTCCCCTTTCGGAGACCCCGTTTCCGTTGGCTAAGAAGCCATTAACGCTTGCGGGAAGCAATCACCCAAGCAACGCCGATAATGATGGCGAGGCCCAAAAGCCCCAGCCAATCGACGCCTCCGCCGGACATGACGACAACAAAATCGCCGTACCAAACGAAGTTCGCCTGTGCTAAACTTCCTAACAAGGAAAAGAATGTTGGTGTCATCCTAATTTCCTTTCAATGACTTAGCCCGGTGTTGGTAGCACTGGGCTTTGTCGTTTTTGAACCCCTTTCGGGGACCCCTTCCGATGCCGAAGGCTCGTCATCGAAAATTTCGTGAGCTTGGCCGGAGAAGCGGGGTGGATTTCAGAATGGCGTTCGCAAGCAATCCTTGCTTCCGATATTTTGCCAGAGACGTCGAGACAATGCCTCGTGCGCAAGCGGGGTCCCCTTTCGGAGACCCCGTTTCCGTTGGCTAAGAAGCCATTAACGCTTGCGGGAAGCAATCACCCAAGCAACGCCGATAATGATGGCGAGGCCCACAAGCCCCAGCCAATCGACGCCTCCGCCGGACATAGCAACATTGAGAACAATGTCGCCGTTCCAAACGAAGTTCGCCTGTGCTAAACTTCCTAACAAGGAAATGAATGTTGCGAGCATCCCGATTTCCTTTAAGAAGACTCTGCCCGGTGCTGGAAACACCGGGCTTTGTCGTTTCTACACCCCTTGCGGGGACCCCATTCCGACGCCGAAGGCTCGGCATCGAGAATTTCGTGAGCCTGGCCGGAGTTGTGGGGCGGAAGGGATGGTTCGCAACTTCCCTGCTACCGATATTTTGCCAGAGAGTCCGAAAAGACGCGTCCTTCGATGGCATGCCCGAAAGCGCAAGCGGGGCCCCCTTTCGGAGACCCCGTTTCCGTTGGCTAAGAAGCCATTAACGCTTGCGGGAAGCAACCCAAGCAATACAGACAATGACGCCGAGAGGCGTGCCGGTCGTCTTGGGGTTGGCGCGCGATCAAGGCACCTTGTATTCGAAGTTGTGGCAACCGCCGCAGTAGTTGACGCCGGCCTTGTGGCCTTTGTGGCATTCTGTGCACGGGAGTGCGCCTTCGTGCTGCGCATGCGGATTGGTTTCGTAGCGGCCTTCGGTCTTCTTGATCATGGCGTTGTAGTTGCCGTGGCAGTCGACGCATACGTCGTAGTCGCCGCTGGTCTTGATCTTCATGTCGGGCGTATGGCACGACTCGCATTTGAGGCCGCGCTCCACATGGCGGTCGGCAAGGAACTTGCCGTCGGCCGCGGAGGCTGCGGCGGCCGCTGCGATAAGCGCCGCGCCCAGAATGGCATTGGTGAACAATGCCTCGAGCTGCTCCTTGTCAAGAGGAGACAGACACATGCAGATCACCGGCATCATCGGCGCGATGGACGTCGAAGTCGCGATTCTTCGCAGCATGATGAAGAACGCCCGCACCGAAACTGTCTCGGGCATCGACTTCATCATCGGCAGCCTCGAGGGCAGGCGCGTCGTCCTCGCACGCAGCGGCGTGGGCAAGGTCTTCGCGGCCCTCTGCGCCCAGACCATGATCCTCAAGGTCGGCACGGGTGCGGCGGTCGGCGAGTTCGTTCAGGAAGCTGCTGCCGGTCTTTGGGGCGACCGCAATGCCTTCGGAGAAGGCGTAGTCCGCAAAGAAGCTCGCGGGACCCTCGCCCTTTGGCCCGCCGGACGGACGGGAAGGGCGCCAGTTAACCGCACCCGTCACGTTCGACGCCAGAACTGTGTAAAAAAGGCTAGGGTGGTCCAGAGATCAGACGCTGGGAGAAAGTCAAAAGCCCGGCCTGATCAGACTATCAACGGAACATTTTGGGATTATAATCCCAAAAAAGCCGAACATTCTGGGAATATAATCCCAATATTTACCAAATTGAAGACTTACCGTCGGGACGGTCAGGGATTTGGAGGGGCGTCAAATGCATTTGCTAAGCTCGCAGGCTCCGCCGGCTCTTGGTCAATGTTGTCAGGGGAGACAACTGTCACCGGAATGTTCGGATAGGCGCGAGAGAATGCTTTGATTGAGGTGGAGTTGATTTTGTTGCCAGCCTTGCATTCAAAGGCAGCAATGGTGCCGTTCACAATCTCGATAAAGTCCATCTCATGCTGCTTTTTGGTTCGCCAGAAATAGATTTCTCCGCCGTCTCGCCTGAAGGCATGGAGCTTTAAGCGTTCGGTGAAGAACAGGTTTTCCCAAAGAGCGCCCTTGTCTTCGCGTGCAGGCACAGGCGCGAAGTTCTTCAATAGCGCATTGCGAATTCCATTGTCGTAGAAATAGATTTTCTTACTGAGTTTGAGCTCTGCCGTTGGGTTTCTCGACCACGAAGGAACAACCTTCAAGATGAAACAGGAGGCCAATAAATCGACATAGCGTTCGATAGTCTTGTTTTGAATGCCAAGTTCGGAAGCGATGGAGCCGTAGCGGATTTCGGAGCCCACGTTAGCTGCAAGGAACGTAACCAACTTCGTGAGATCGGTAGGCTTCCGGACTTCAGCCAGTTTGAACAGGTCCTTGTACAAAATGGAATCCGTGAAGTCGAGAAGATACTCTTTGGCATGGGCCGGATCATTGATTACATCAGGATGGCAACCATAGATCATGCGATCATTGATTTGGCGCTTGACTTCGATCCAGCTGCTGTGTTCGGCAAGTTCTTCCAGAGAAAGAGGCCAAAGGTTGTACGAATTGAAGCGGCCGGCTGCAGATTCTTTGAGATGGCCACCAAGGTCCAGGGCGCTGGAACCGGTTACGAAGATGCGCGAGTCCGTTGTGTTGTTATCGACTAAGCGCTTGATCACGCGGCCAATGTTCGGTACAAACTGCGCTTCGTCAATGATGACATTTGGGAATTGTTGCGTTAGCGTGAGAAATGTCTTCGGATCTGCAAGGATGCTCAGGTCGTCCTCATCTTCTCCGGTGAGCTTAATGAAACGCTGGTTCTGTACAAGATGATCGAGCATTGTACTTTTACCTACCTGGCGAGGACCGAGAATCAGCTCCGCTCGATTGCGGAGTGTGCCTCTTAAGATGGGGGCTTCGAGCTCGCGGCGAATGTAGGGAAAGTTGAACATGATGAGCTAACCTGCAGGTTTGGAACATTTTGGGATTATATTCCCAAAAGGGCGTGTAATTTTGGGAATATGGTACCAGAATTTACCAAAATTGAACGTCCGGGACCGTTGACACGCTGATGCTCAGACTTTCCGGGATTACGCCTGAGGCCGAAGCTTCCATGCCGCATTGAAGCTCCCCTGTCTGAAGACAGAGGATTCACTTTGACCGTCAGACAGCTCTTTCAGGGGGCAAAGCCGCCTGAACGTCACCGTCCGTACAAAGTGTGCGCGGCAGACCTCTTAATTAGATGGTCAGCTCCCAAGGGGCATCGAACACCGGAGACCATCCATGCAGAACTTGACAAAAACGCAAAAAAAGAAGCACTCTCTCTTTTCTCTCGCTAGCGGGCTCGGGGCCCATGCGAGTACACCGGCATCAAAGTGCCATTGAGTCTTGATACTCATACGACAAGAGGAGTGCTTCGACAAGAATACTACACAAAATTCGCCTAAAAGCAAAATCGTGAAAGTCATCGGCGTTGACCTCGCGAAAGATCACTGCGATGTCATCGGCTACGATGAGAACGGAAAAATTTGCTTAAGGCTGGATGGATGCTCCTATGCAAAGCTTCGGGAGATTCTGGCCAATCTGCCTCAGGCTGTTGTCCTGATGGAGGCATGCAAGGGCAGTATGTTCCATGCTCGGAGCATCGCCGATCTCGGGCATGAGGTACGCCTTGTCAAAGGAGCCGACGTAAAGGCACTTCGCAATGTCAACCATAAGAATGACCTGCGTGACGCCGCCTATATCGCCAAGCTTTACTTCGTGCCAGGTACCACGTACGTCTACATTAAAAGTCAACAGCAGCAGTCCCTGCAGTTTCTGCAGAACGAGTATAAGAGCCTTCAGGAGTTGCGCATTCAAGTAGGCAATCAGATCCACGCGGGACTCGAAGAGTTCGGATGTCCCGTCCGAAAATCTTCAAAGTTCATTAAGACTCGCATGGTGGCGCATCTTGAAAAGCATGCCGAGCTTATTCCTGAGGACGTGATGGCTTCGTTTAAGCGCAGGCGTGAGATTTGGCTCAATCTTCTACAGCAAGAGGAGGAAGCCCAGAGGCGGATGGAACAGGTGGCTGCAACTGATGCCAATGCTAAGCGCATCATGACGGTTCCCTGTGTTGGACCTCAGACGGCAGTAGGACTGCTGGTTCATATTGGCGTCGACATCGGGCGCTTCAAGAATAGCAGGCAGTTCGCGGCCTCCCTTGGGCTTGTACCAAAGCAGAACAGCACCGGCGGCAACAGCAGGCTCAACCACATCACCAAATGTGGGCCCAAGAGGCTTCGTTCCAATCTCGTGCAGTGCGCCCAACTTGTCCTCATGCACGCGGATAAGTGGAAAGGGAATTTCGGTGACTGGGTGCGAAAAATGCGAGACAGCGGAAAGAAACATGGCGTCATTGTCTGCGCCATCGCAGCCAAGTTAGCTCGAATCATTTATCGTCTGATGAAAGACAAGGTCGATTACACACCTGTACTAAGCTGTTAAAGGGACAGATCGCATAGAGCGATCATCGGCCAATTCCCGCCAAGGACTACGAAGGCAACTACTAGTGACGAATCGTGCTCAACGCAATAGAGTGATGCTGACATACGAAGGGTGATATCGCATGGTTCGCGATAATTACGCACAGCTGATAAAGCACCTCTATTGCCCCGAATCTCACTATGTCGGTGGAGGTTTAGGAATGAATACCTCCTGACCGCGGATGTATTTCAGTGAAGCCCTTTCTTCAACTTCGAATGAGTTGCAGCAGGTTTCTTCTGGTAGAAGTCTGAATTAGTTACAGGCGCGCAGGGCGCGCTCAAAAATGCGCAAGTCGACGAGGTCTTTCGAGCGACTTACTGAGCGCTCCGCTGACGAAGAGAATGGGGAACCCAACCCTGGTAGGCAGCTGCCTGTCATATGAAAGCCTTCTCGATTCCGTAATCTGACTTTACAAATTTAGGGCTCTTCGCGGCTTTGAGTGGGTAAGTGCATGGCTAAGTGGAATCATGCCGTCAGGGGCTCCGCCCCCGACATCCCGGCGTTCGCCGCCACGTGGCTCGAGGGAAAGGCGGGCGTTAACGCCCTTGCTTTCCCCGAACCACAGGCTATTTGCGCTGAATCACCTCGTCAATCTGCTTTCGCGGCATATGCTCGGCCTAACGGCCTGCGCTATTCCACGACAGTTTGACGATTCGATTCCGCGCAGGAATTACCCACACGAATCCGCGAAAGGCCAAATTTAGTGGTGTGGCTTCGCCACGTATTGAATGGAGGACGCGCATGGACGCGCCCTCCAGGGGGAGTTGTACCCAAAAAATCCCCCGAACACTTGCAAACGGGGAGCTGACCATGTATTCGTATGCGATCGAGGTGTCGAGTGTTGACAGGGTGCGCTTTCTAGCCATGATATGGACTCCATGAAGAGTTCTGATGCCCCATTATCGATCTGCGAGAATCGATTGCCTAGGCATCGGGTGGGTGGTCCATGTCATTAAATGAGAGGTTTGCGGCGCACGGTTTCTATCAAGCCTCCTTGCAAGCTTCTGTACAACATCTCCGTCATGATTCAAGAACAACAACCAAAGGGTTTGTTCTACTACCTCCTTACATCAGTCTTCTTTAGGATACACGGAATGTTCGTTTGAATTCCTCTGGAGGAATAAATCATGAAAAAGCCCAATCTTTTGCTGGCAGCGGCTTTCTCGATGGCTCTCGGATCAATCGCCATGAACGCCTCCGCCTGCTCCACGGTCGTGGTCGGCAAGGACGTTTCCGCCACCGGCCAGATCATGATCGGTCACAACGAGGACAATGACCTCCGCATCGTCACGAGCCAGTACTGGGTTCCGGCTGCCGACCACAAGGCCGGCGAACTCATCACGTACGAACCTACGACCGCCAAGATTCCTCAGGTTGCCCATACGTACGGCTTCTATTGGACGCAGACCCTGCATCCGGACGGCTATTCCTTCTCCGACGGCTTCGTCAATGAAAACGGCGTCGCCATCGTGACGAACAACTGCAACAACACGTTCGAAGAAAAGAATCCGGTTGTTGACGGCGGCGTCGGCTACGGCATCCGCCGCCTGCTCGCCGAACGCGCCAAGTCGGCCCGCGACGCCGTCGACATCGCCATCGACCTCGTCACGAAGTACGGCTACATTACTGGCGGCCGTACCTACACCGTCGCCGACCACAACGAAGCCTGGCAGATCATGCTCCTCAAGGGCCATCGCTACATCGCCCGCAAGGTTCAGAACGACGAAGTCACGTACATTGCCAACGCCTTCGCCTTTGACAAGGTCGACGTCAACTCCAAGGACGTCATCATGTCGCCCGACCTGATCGAACATGCGATCAAGACCGGCCACTACAAGCCCGCCAAGGCCGGCGACTACTCCGACTTCTCCTTCCGCAAGGCCTATCAGCCGATTGAACGCCGTTCCGCCGACTGGAACAAGGACCGCGCCCAGACCGCTTGGGAAATGCTGATGGGCAAGGAAACGATGGATCAGGAAGCCTTCCCGTACTCTGTGAAGCCGACCAAGAAGCTCACGGTCTCGGACGTCCAGAAGATCGTCTCCGGCCACTGGAAGCGCGAAGCCCGCACGAGCGGCTTCTTCCATCAGTCGATGCGCGACATCTGCAACGTCGGCACGTTCGAATCCGTGGTTTACGAAATGAACGCCGAACCGCTGCTCACGCGCGGCTGGCGCACGTCCGCCCGTCCGTGCCAAACCCCGTACGTTCCGTTCTTCCCGCTCGCCAAGCCTGCCGAAGCCCAATCCTTCATGACGCCTGAAGTTGCAACGGCCGAGCACTTCCATGCCACGCCGGATCGCTTCGACTTCAAGGCCGACTTCGGTCTCTACACGGCTCTGAAGACCCAGAACCTGGTCGACTATCTTGACGACGGCGCTCGCGCCGACCTCCGCAAGGTTATCGACGCCCAGCAGGCCAAGTGGCTTGCGGAAGGCGATTCCGTTCTCAAGACCGCCCAGTATCTTGAAAAGAACGTCTCGCAGGACAAGGCCAAGGCATACCTCCATCAGTATGCAGCCGAAGCCTACAACGTCTCGATCGCGCTTCTTGAAGACGCCTTCCAGAACATGAAGCCGCTCAAGATCGAAATTCTCGCCGACACGCTCTCCCTCTCCAAGAAGGACAAGGTTGACGTGGTCGTCTTCGGCGAAAAGGGTCTCGATCTCTCCAAGGCCAAGAAGGAAAGCTTCGTCTTCGGCATCACCTATCCTGACCCGAACGTCGACGTGAACCTGAAGCGTGCCAAGGCGACGAAGATGGCTCTCAAGGACGTCAACGGCGACGGCGTGAAGGACCTGGTCCTCACCTTCCCGTCTGACGAAGCCGCCAAGTACGGCTTCGAAGGCGTCAACACCGACCTCTGGCTCTTCGGCGAAATCGACGGCCAGAAGAAGGGGGGCTTCGACCTCGTCCGCATCGTCAAATAACCGCATGAAAGCTGATTGAAGCCCGCCGCAAGACGGGCCTCAATCGACAATCTGCATCAACCAGCCCGGAAAGCCGACAAGTTTTCCGGGCATTCCTTTTCCGATAGGCACTGCTTTATCCGCATGCCTAACCGCCTAAAGAAGGTTAGACTGATACAGCTCTTCAACAGTCTGAGATTCACAGCTTGCAGGCGCATCGCCGAAAGCAACAACCGACTTTGAGCGTGACGGTCTGCCAGGTCGAGAGACCGGCGACGTCCATCTTGGCGCCCTTGCCGATCGTCATGCTGTCGCCGCTGTCAAGGGCGTTCTTGGACTGGGAGAAGTGGGCGCCGTCGAGAAGTTCGACGCTGCCGAAGTTGACGCGGGCCTTGCGCTTGGCCTTGTCCTTGTCCTTGTCCGTCGAGAGCGTGTAGCCCTTGTCCCAGCTGAGAAGCATGGCATCGGCGCCGGAGAGGCGGATGTCGCCCATGTCGATGTCCTGCGGAGCCTGCTGCTGGGCTTCCGTCAGGCCGGAATCGTTGATCTTGATCTTGCCGGATGTCTCGATCCTGCCCTTGGAGTTGTCGAAGCCGACGGGGTTCTCGAGCTCAAGCGTGCTGACGGCAGCAAGCTTGAGCGTGCCCCTGTTGATGAGCGAGCCGCCCTTTACCAAATTGCGGCGTTGGAAAGCTCGACCGTGCGCTCGTTTGTGAGCGCGCCGTTTTCGGAAACGATGATCTTGTTGACGGCCTCCGTGCCCGTGAGCTTGACCGTTGCGGTCTTGGCGTAGTCGCCGAACGTGGACACCCACGCGTCATTCCAGGAGACGACTTTGGTAATGGTGCTCGCAGCGGTTTTCTTTTCGGCGTCATCGCTGTCGCCAAGTGTGAGAAGGAGATCGGTGGATTCGTTCGCAACGGCGGACTCAAAGCGCCACTTTTCTTGTTGCCTCTTCGACCGTGCGTTCACCGCGCCGGTCATAACGCTGCGTGGTGATGATGGACGCATGTCCCATCGCCTGCCGCACGGTGTTGATGTCGGCGCCGGACTCAAGGAGCCGCGTCGCAAAGGTGCGGCGCAGATCATGTGGCGTGAAGGCCGAAACTTGTGAATCGCCTGCCCGGCTCTTCAAGAGTTGATATATCGCACTGGCCGTGATGGCCCAGTAGGGCTGGATGTTGTCGCCTTTCTTGATGGCCACGAAAACGTTTTCACACCCCTCTTCTCCGCGAACCTGGAGCCAGTCTTCGAGCCGACACCACACATCGTCAGACGGCGCAACCTTGCGTTCCTTATTTCCCTTGCCGAGGATCGTGATCACCCGCGTCTGGTGATTGATGTTCTGAAGCTTCAAGGTTGCGATCTCTGCACGACGCATGCCGCAGCCGACGGCGAGCGCAATGATAGCCGCGTCGCGCACACCGATGGCGGTGCCCTTGAGCTCGGATTGTGCAATGAGTTTGCCCGTTTCACGGGTATTGAGCGCCCGTCCCCTGGAGACGCGGCTACCGCGCACGGACTTCACTTCCCGAATGGCAGAATACGTTTCGATGGTCATCATGCCTTTCAGCCAAGCTTGCTTGGCCACCATGCGGAGCGTGCAGATCTGAAGGTTCACCGTTGAAGGCGAGAGTCCTTTTTCCATTTGCCGAACTCGGAAGGCAAGCACGGCGTCGTAGGTCATCTTCTCCCAGGGGCATTCGTTGAGTGAAGCGTGCCCGAACTCTTTGGCAATAGCGTTGAGAACCCGAACGACCTTGTTGCGTGACTGCCCGGCGCCGAGGGTGAGGACGTAGGCTTGTGCCGGATTGAAGGTGTCTTTCGGGTGCGAGGCATCGAGCCCGAAGGCATTGCCCTCGTTGTGGTGAGGATCGGACACGTCATAGACAGCAACACTAGGCATTGGCGGACTCATAGACAAAATAAGATATTAGATGGAAATGACAATTTCCATCAGATATTTTCGCACACTTCCAGAACCCTTGCGTGCCTCGAAGAGAAGGGTAGGCGTTAATGATAACAGCAGAGGGGAGGAGGCCGTCCTCACCAGAGGGGACCCGATGATGAGATTTAGGGCGTTAGGATAGGTCCAGATGCTCAAACGCCAGAGAAAGAGGGCCTTGGTTTGCGCCTGTGAGCGTTAGTGATAACGCCTTCAGGGTTGTGCGACAGGCGACTCAACGGAATTCCGTAGGTTCGGAAAAGCACGAGTTTTGCACTGCTACAGCCTTGGATCGAGTAGAATGGCGTTATTACTAACGCCTTACACACTCGTTATGTCCGAAAAAAACAGACTTCGCCAGCTTAACTTCACCAAGCGCAGGGAGGCCGAAGGTTTCAAGCGCATTCTGTTTTGGTTAAAGCCTGATGAAAAGGCATATCTCAAAAAAGCACTGGCTGCTTTTAGAGAAAACGCGGGAGAGGTGGAATTAAACCCCGTCAAGAAAGTCAATCCTTATCAAGCAGAAATCCTGAAGGGCGAATATCCATTTGAATTTGAGAAAATTAAATATCCGTACTATACGATCGACAAGCCTTGGGACAATCTCCGTTATTGGAACAATTCTTTACCAAAAGGCATTCTTGTCTTTGCGGATTCCCATAAACGTGTAAAGAAATGGCGGGCAGTCGCACTTGATGGCCTCGGCGCATTCCCCGTGCTGTGGTCGATACGCTACGCCCTCGAGCAGCGCTGTTGGGATCTGGCGCCGTCCAGAACCCGCAAGATCAACTTCTCAAAGTTCGACGTGCAGACCGAAGTCCTCAGGATGGTCGGCAACGCCAAGCTCAAGGTCGATGCCCGCTTTATGAATTCCTCCTTGGGATTCATGACACATCCGATTGCCGCACAAGCTGTCACGGTGGACAGAAGTATTGCGGACAAGTTCCCGGAAGGGGTTCTTGTCGTTGTCGTCGATGAACGAGGCGAGCTTCTCGAGACGAATGCGGAGTGTCCCAGAAGAGAGGAAGTGCTGCTTTGGAACTTCAGCCAACCAGGCCTTCGATGGGATGAGATGAAGGGGACCTGGCATGTGGCGATGGCGGTGTTGACGAAAATTTTCAGAACGCCAGATCCAACCATTTGACTAAATCGGGACCGAAATGAACATTTTTGATTTTATGAATGGTTTTCACAGCGAATGTGAAAATGATTAGACTAATGACAAATTGAGGTCCGGGTAGTAGCGCCTGAAGTTGTCATTTGGGAGCATCGTTTTCTTTTCGACATTGGCAAGCACGCCGATGGAGCGTTTGCATCGAACGCCGTTGCGCTTGTACTCCTGAAAGACGCGATTGTCGTAGCCGTTGATGTGGGCATCCGTGGGGACTGGAATGGCCTGCAGATTGCGGTAAATATGTCCCATGCGTATTGCAAAATCTAGTCGTTACAATGTTACGAATAAATTTAGCACAAAATGGCGCATATTTCAAGTTCATAAAAAAAGGCAACCAGCCTTGCAATGCAAGTGATTGCCTTGAAATTGATCGACCTCAAATAATGGGTCAATCTAGAATTTGCAGTAACGTTTCAGTGGAAATTCACGAAAACGCAAGTGGTTAATTTTTAGGTTGTCAACTATTTAGTAGCCCGGTTAATATTCGAGCCATCAATGCAGAGCCAAACCTTGCTACAGCCTTGCTTGGCGCATTGTTTGATCCAGTCGATCTTGAACTGGTGCAGGGCATCAAGCGGGAGGTTCTTGCTGAAGAGCTCAGAGTACCAGGAGTCAGCGTGTCGATCCTTGGAGAAGCACACGCGCATGCGCATGGCGTCCTCAAAGAGATGCGTGCTGTTGGAGCGATCGGCCGCGGAAAACATGGCGTAGTCCATGACGGCGTTGCCATAGAGCGGCCCGAAGTGTTTATGCAGCAAGTCATAAAGGCCGTTGCGTTCAGCGATTGCAAGGAAGGTTGCATACGGGCCAAGCGAGAGCATATGAGGCGGCAGGGACCGCTTCTCACCGTAGTGTTCCTTCCAAAGATTTGGGAACAAGAAGCGGAAGGTATCGTTGGGATGCATGTTCCCGTTACCGGTAGCGTGTCCGATGGACTTGCGGCGACGCACGTTTCGACTGTCACGTGACATAAGGAAGACGCGTCCGTCGTTCTTGTTGACGTATGCCTGCGGCGGGATCGGAATCTCAGGGAGTTCCCAGAAAATATGACCCATAAAAATTCAAAACCCCGGTGTTATCGTTTTGGTTATTTATAGTAGCATATTCTACGCGGTATTTCAACAAAACAATAAAAAGGCGATCTTCCTGAACCACAGGAGATCGCCAGAATTTTTATCGGTGCGGGATACGAATTTTTAAAGTTTGCGTGTTACCCTTCTACAGGAAGTTCACGAGGGAATTGAGGCTCCCTTGAAGGCTTATTAAAAATTCAGGTTAACGCCGGAACGATCGAAAGCCATGATAGTCAGAGCAGATGGTTTGAACGGGTATAATTTATACCGTGCACAGAAAGAAAAAGCAAGTGGTTTTCAAAGAAATTTTTAAAGAATTTCAACCACTTGCTTTCGATCAACAGTCGTTATACCGGAGTTGAGGGCGAGATTTTCCAGTGTAGGTTACATGTTTTTATTCCGTAGATTCAAACACCTTAACCCGACCATCGCCTGAAAACTGGTCAACCAAAAAAATCTACGCAACTGTCACACTGTTGCATTTCGTGTTTGAATCTACGACTTACTTTAATTACCATTGTAAGATGGTATCAACGCTACGATTAAAAAGAGAATTCTCAATTTTATTTAGACGCTCTCTAGCCATATTGGTATAAACAGGATTTATATCACAACCAATATATTTTCTTCCATACTTAAGCGCAACAACGCCAGTTGTTCCAGAGCCCGAAAAGGGATCGCATACCAATGTTCCAGGCTTCGATCCCGCCAATATACAAATTTCAACTAATTTTTCAGGAAAAACTGCAAAATGGGCTCCACGAAATTTACTCAAAGGAATTTCCCAAACAGTCCTCTTGTTGCGGCCTAGAGGATTGAACGCTTGATCCCATCGACCATTATGAAGATTCGAGTTACCTGAATTCTTCCCCTTCTCTGGGGTACTTCCACGTTTTCCAAAATGATTTCTTCCTCCTCTCATCTTTGAGGATTCAGAAAAGGTTACATGCGGTTCACGAATTGCATCCTGATTATAGTAATAGTTTTTTGATTTAGCAAACATGAAAATGTATTCATGATCAACAGTAGGACGATTTTTCACTGAGGAGGGCATTGCATTAGGTTTTTTCCATATGATATCGCTTCTCAAAATCCATCCTCGATCAATTAATTCGAGAGCTACGCGCCAAGGTACCCCTGCTAATTGACCATTAATGTAAGAATCCCCTAAGTTCAAAAAAAGTAATCCGTCTCCTTTAGTCTTCTGTCGCAGAATGTCAAATACATCAGCCAACCTTGCGATATACTCTTTTAGAGTAGCCTCTCTGCCAATTTCATCTTGTTCGTCATTGGTATATTTACGAAGATTAAAGTAAGGGGGACTCGTAACGGTCAACTGAATAGAATTGTTTTCTATAGTTTTAAGCTCGTCGAATGCGTTACCTGTAATAAGTTTAAATGAGTTTTCCATCTAAGACTTGCTCTATAAAAATGTTCATTTCCACCTGCCTATCTCCAAATCCAAAAAAATCGTTAGGATTCGCATCAAAATAGAAAACGGCAGAGTAACGTTTCTTTAATTGTTGAATTTCAGCAATATCCCAATTCTCAGCAATAATCATAAAAGATATAATTGCGTCAGGGTAAAGCTTGATAATGTCATTAGTTGCCTGTTCAATGTCGCGTGTAAATAAGTGTGAATGACCACCGCCTTCTGTCTCGCGTGTTTTCGAAGGGATGATTATCATCCTTTTGCTACCATCTTTTCGATAGAGTTCAACGGCAGCATCATAAGTTCTGTTTGTAATCTTAATCGGAGTTGGCCAAATTTTAAAGTCTGAGTATACGCCATAGTTACCATGAATTCGATAGTAGTATGAAAATGCTTGAGCTAAGGCTGTTCTAAGAAAAGTTTCGAATGCGCTACCTTTCTTTGCTCTTCGCGAGCCTTCTAATCGTTGAATGGTAACTTCTCTGATAACCGGCCAATCAAAATAAACTAATCTATCGCGATAGGAAAAAAGGAGATTTGCTAATGACTCGATCTCGATTTCAATAGTTCTCTTACCTGATTTCTTGCTGGCCTTAGTAATTAAAGGCTTAAGTCGTTGTGTAGCAGCGTCTCGTGCCATCCACGAAAACATAAAAAAACAAGCTTTCTTGTGTTGGTATGGGATCCCGCCACCATCATATAGCTTAGGAATATCCTCTGTTGGTTCCGATTCCATGCAAAGATAAAGAGCCTCTCTAATTTCTTCTAACGAGGCCTTTTTAATTAATAAATCTAGCGAATCAGCACGATGC
>ERZ791829.721-NODE-721-length-25529-cov-5.731255_pt1 | contig 25529 bp, 26 predicted proteins | sample MGYA00510296_ERZ791829 | MGnify/ENA primary metagenome ERZ791829 (study PRJEB30046, sample SAMN00791973) | human gut metagenome | study: EMG produced TPA metagenomics assembly of the A metagenome-wide association study of gut microbiota in type 2...
ATGACTTGTCTCCGATGTACGGGGTAGTGTCAAGCTGGACGACGCCTTCTGCAAGTTCCAAGGCTATCGAAAATGTGCTCGTGAGAGATTGCACGTTCGACCGTCCGGGGCTTTTTGCTACTCTGTTCCTGCGTGTAAACGGTCTTTGCATCACGGGTAATCGTGTTCATCATGCTTCAGGTATTGGCTTCGGTAATCAGTGGTGCAAGGACGTAACCATCGGCTTCAATGGTGTCGCGTACTCTTACTTGAGCGGCATTGATCTCCAGTGCTGCGAGCGTCAAGTCGTCGCATGCAATACGCTTTTTGCCTCTGGTTGGCAACGGCAAAATAGCAAGGGTGAGGCCGACTTGTGCCAGTCCATTTTTGTCGGTGACGATTACCAGACGGGGACGGAACAATGCAGGTCTGCCGTCATCACTAATAACACCATCACTGGCATCTGGGAGGAGTCTCTCTTTGGTGCTGATCCGCCGCCACAGTACTACTCTGTTGGGACAGGCATCGTAGTGAACAATGCGTCCGAAGTAACCATTTCTGGAAACGTCGTCCGTGGGATGGGGCTTCCGTATACGTCCGACCGAATTAGCTCCGAGGACGGTATGGGCATCCGAGTGCAAGGGGAGTCGAATGACTTCACAATCTCTGCAAACATCATTTCCAGTGTGAAAGGCCACGGAGTTTTTGTCGGTCCTTGCCGAGTGCAAAACGGCAGAATCGTCGATAACAGCATCACGTCATCCGGTGAAGACGGTATTCATGTGTACGTGACAACGCTCTGCAACGGCCTGAATATCTCAGACAACTGTATCCGAGACCCTATGAACATCTATCGAAGAGCGATCTCAGCAGGCGTTTTCGCGGGGGCATCGAAAAGCTATCTTTCGGAACTTCGGATCACAGGGAATACGGTTTATGCCACCGCTTCTGAAGACACTCCAACTGCAGAAAAGAAGTTTTCCCATGGTGTTTACGTGGGCGTGGATTACCTTTCGACAGAAGCCGAGCCGTTCTGCGGTTTGGGTGCGGTCATCGTCCGTGACAATTTCGCCAATGGCTATGACACCGCACTGGTCGACTTCGATTCAAGGTGCTATTCAAGCTCGTCATCCAGACACTATAGGTCGGTCGAAGGAAACCGTCAGGGTGGCGCGACATACGGAGACGGTATCGTAGCGGATATCCGCAGCCGAAAGGGGGTGATGGAATTTGTGGCGCCTTCGCAACCGACGTCGGGATCCTATCTTGCGGGCGACGTCGTATGGCATCCGTATCCTTCGCAAAACCCAATCGGCTGGATTTGCACGGCATCTGGGACTCCCGGCACTTGGCGCGAGCTTCAGTATGTAATTCCTTCAAACTGAAATAGAGGAGCCTGAAATGGCACTACAAATTACATCTCCTATTGCTCTGCCATCCGGCATCAGCATTGCTACGGCATATGCAAGAGTAGACGCCGTCAATGGAAGCAAGTCGGGGATCTCTTTCACGCTTAACTACTATCTTTCTCAAGAGGCATTTCTAGAAGGACGTGCTTATGTCCTTCAGGAGGTTTACAGTTTTGAGCCCAGCGTGGACGTCGGGTCGAAAAATTTCATCTCGCAAGCGTATGAGTATCTAAAAACGCTTGAGGCTTTCGAATTCGCAAAAGATGCATAAGATGTACAACCCCGTCGGTGGAAACATCGGCGGGGTTACTAGCGAAAGGAATTTGCTTGTCACGTGCGTTTGGGGATATCTTGTTTATGCTCTGTTGAAAGGAGTGATGATGCTGGAAATGAAAATTGCTGCGCTTCCGATTAGGGAGCTTCAAGAAAAAATGCCCGTCGAGCTTTGGTACAACGGAAGAGGTCGTCTAGTCATTAGAGCCTATGGTGAGAGCGGCTACGTCCTTACAGACCTTGATCTCTATGATGTGCTTAAGTGGGCGAGTGATCAACTGGGAGAACACCATGGATCAAAGAAACTGTGTGGAAGAACTCGTGGCGGAGATTCAAAAGGCTCTTGAACACGAGCTATACGTCATTGCTGTTATGTCCTCTTTGACTTTGCCCGATATGTGTGGGGCCTTAGAAAAGGAAAATTTTTGGGCTACCAATGCCACATACGTGGAGTGGTGTCGTATTAATTTACCACCATCTTTCTTCTCGCTAGCTACGCCCGAACTAATGAAGGAGATGAGGAATAATCTCTTGCATACCGGACGCCTAGATGATGCAAAACAATGTGGGGTTGGCCGTTTAATCCTGACGTTGCCTGTGCCTGGTTTGACGTTTATGAACAACAGGTTTAATGGTGATTTTCTGACCGATGTTCGGGAGTTTTGTTTGGGCTTGTGTAAAGCGGCGTTGACTTGGCTTGAAGCCCACAAGAATGATCCTGTAGTGTTGAAAAATCTTGAAAAGATGGTTCAAAGAAGAGCAGAAGGAATGTCTCCTTATGTGTCTGGTATTGGCGTAATCGCGTGATAGTTTAGATTGGACGATAACCCCGTAAGTCTTTGGATTTACGGGGTTTTTCTATGTGCGCGTGTGAGTGTCCATAAATCTTAGATTAGACAAAGAAAATGAATGTAAAGCGTGAGGGCTTATGCCATACAAAGACTTTTCAGAACTACAGGCACTGGCGACATCGACGGGCTTCGCGGGTTTGTGCGGCTTGCTGAAGTACCTCGCAACCGTCCAGGAGGGGCGACCGTTCACTTGGAGGGACTTTTTCTTAAACGGTCTGATCTCTGCAGCCTGCGGAGCCATGTGCTACGAGGTTATGGCCTATGAGGGTTTCCCTTATGGGCTGTGCGGTGCCCTCTCCGGCATGGCCGGGTGGGGAGGTACGCAGTTACTCAAGCTGATAGAGGTCGTTGTGCGAAAGCGGCTCGGGGTGAGTAAGGAGGAGTTGGAGAAATGAAAAACTTTTCAGAGTACCGGGCCGACGCGGCCGCGGACTTCATAGAGGCTTGGGAGGGCTGCCGGCTGACAGCCTATAGATGCCCGGCAGGTGTCTGGACCATCGGGTCAGGGCACACGAAGGATGTGACACCGGGTGATGAGATTACGTACGAGCAGTCGAGAGAGATGCTCATGCGGGACATCGAACAAGTCAAGCGCGAACTCGCACCTTTCGTCAACGTTGGCGTGACGCAGGGGCAGTTTGTCGCACTAGTTTCTTTGGCTTTCAACGTAGGCGTTGACTACCTCATCCACAAGTGCCCGAAACTCATGAGGGCACTGAACGCGGGCGACTTCGAGCGGGCTGCCCATGAGTTTCTAGACATTGACTGCGTTAATGGTCAGAAGCTTGCAGGTTTGACTCGACGCCGACAATCGGAGGCGCGGATGTTTCTTGGCGAGTTGTAGCCAACTGGGGCATGAGAGAAAAAGTGCCCAATAAGATGAAAAAGCCGCTCGGTTGTGGCGACCGAACGGCTTTAGTGACCTGAGGTTAGAGAAACAGGAGGTCTATGCAAAAGATTGTACACGACCTAATGAGGAAAAAGATGAACTGGCGAATGCGTTTCTTGTGGGCGTCGCTTGTGGCGATAGTTGTGCCGATCATCGTTGTCTTATGGACTTACAGTTTTGCGTTGATTGATCGGGTTGACGAAGTGATACAAAGGCTTCTTTTGTGACGGATAGGAAAAAGGAAAAGCCGCTCAGTTGTCGGGACTGAACGGCTTCGGGCGTTTTCTGGATTGCATACAGATAACAATGGAACAAGGGACATTATATGACAGTTGAAGAGCAGGTTATGGAAATCAGGGAAAAACAAGCCTTTTGGCAGGGCGTCGTGCGAGGTGTCATTGGATCGGCAGTCTTCTTTGCTGGACTGGTGACGCTCATCTACTACATGGTGCAAATCGTGGATGCGCTGAAATGAGTGCCCACAAAGGAAAAGCCGCTCAGTTGTGGCGACTGAACGGCTTGGATAGACCTTTTGAGACATAGGTTCTATGGAGCATATTTTATCAAATTTGATTGTGGCTTTGCGGCTCGGGGAGCTGATGATGGTTGAGGAATTGACTTGGCAAGCCGTAGGAACTTACGCGGTCTTCTTCGGTTTAGGGATCAGTCTTATCGCGTTCATTTCGGCGAAAGCGGTGAGGGCGTGGAGGGATGCCTTGAAATGAGCGCGAAAAAGAAAAGGCTCCCAGAAAGTTGGAAGCCTTTTCAGTGTTCTAAATGAAGGAATTAAAAAGCAGAAAATCCGCGATTAGATTTTAACCGTTTAGAGAATAGATTGTCTTTGCGAGAAAGCCGGAGCGTGACTCACCAGCTTTCGCGGCAAGAAGATCAAGACGTCGAAGGGCGCGAGAAGGAAGGCAGATATTCAGGCGCTCGGTCTTGTCGGACAGCTTGGACATATCAATGTCAACAAGCATCCAAGTGCAATCTTGATAGTCTTCGTCAGAAAGATAGTTTTCGATACTAGTTGGCGGAGGAATAGCTCGACCATCGTCAAGCTCGCACTCCATCCAACCAGATGCGGCGTCTTGAACCATGGTTTCAAGCTCTTCGATAGAGTCGGCCTCAGTGATGACGCCAGGGAGATCGGGTACTTCGGCGGAATAACTTCCGTTCTCGACCCATACAGCCACTGGATACCTCATGATGATTACCTTTAGCGTAATAACGCAAAAAGGGAGAGGGGTGTACAGTCCCTCTCCCCGATCAACAATTACCTCAAGGACAACCCACTTTGTCGCTCAATGCTTTTAAGGGTTTTCATCGTCAGATCCTTTCGGGGATGCGGGACGGTGACGTGCCCAGTTTTAGCGGGATGTTTAAAAATGTGATGGCTTCCAGTGGTTCGCACGTGAATCCAACCATTTTCCTTGAGGATGCTGATCACTTCAAGACTCGAAGTCATACCGGTTAACCTTATGAAGTAATCAACGTTGTGTATGCTACACAATTACGTGGCGGAGGTCAAGTGAAAACGTGGAAATTGTTGGCGGTGCTCGTTTTGAGTGCTGCTTTTTTTGTTACTGGCTACCAGTATGCCGCAGCGCTCTACGGCGAGGACATCGCCGAACTGCGGGAGGACTACGCGACCCGCGCACAGCAACTTGAGGAGAAGTACCGTGAGAAAGAGAGAGCCACTGCGCAGAGCTTGGTTGACGCATGGGAAGAGCGCGATGCGGCACTTGCTCGTGTCGATGACCTTACTGGCGACGTTGAGCGGGTGCGCAAGCAGGCCGGCGCCGCCCGCCGTCGACTGTCCGGAGCCGGTCCGGATTCCTGCAAGTCTTGCAGAGAGCAGCTTGCCAGATGCTCGGGCATTGTCGTCCGAGGCGCGGAGTTGGTTAAACGAGGCGTCGAGCTTTCTGAGAGGGCTGCGATAGACAAGGACGCCATCGTGAAGATGAGTAGCAGGTAGGTGGCTGGTAGGTGGTAGGTAGGCGTGTGCAGACGTCACTTTCAAACTGACGGTCAACTTTAAAGTGACGGTCAATTTCAAACTGACTGTCGCTGAAAAGCCCCTGCGGGCGTTGAACCTGCGGGGGCTGACCTTGCGAATCTTTGTCGACATGATGTACGATCCCAGACTGCAGATCTACTGCAATTCGCCTTTTCGCCTACTCTCGCAGGCGCTCGCGTCGCACGGTGGCCGCACCAGGCACATCTTGAAGTCAAAACGAAATGGCTCGTTCAATGTGAACGGGCCATTGTCGTTTCTGGAGAGTCCCTGTATTTGTTCAACAGCTGCCTTGGCTACGGCCGTGTCGCCGCTGTGATGAAAAAAGCTCTGAACCTTGCGGATCAGGGCTTTTTCAAGACTTGAGTCCTGCGCTTCAGCAATCATGTGAAGCGCAGGCGGAGACTTCGATTAGTAGAGGTCGAAGTACTTCTGGACTTCCTTCCAGTCGGAGGTCTTCGTCAGGGCGAGCTGCAGGAGGACGCGGGCCTTCTGCGGATTCAGTTCGCCGGAGGAGACCCAGTGCTGGGCCTTGTCGTCCACTTCAGCGTCCTTCGTGGTGGCGCCCGTCGGAACTCGGGAGGAGCGAACAACGACGGCACCGTTCTTCGTGGCCTGTTCAAGAACCGGCCAGATGGACTTGTGGATGTTGCCGTTGCCGACGCCGGCGTTCACGATGCCCTTGTAGCCGGCCTTGACGAGCGCTTCAGCCTGGAGGCCTTCCACGCCGGCGTGGTTGTAGACAATGCCGACCTTCGGGAGTTCCTTCAGACCCGTGACGTCGAACGGCGTGGCGGTCGTGTGAGCACGAACCGGAAGCGTGGAGTACGTCACCTTGTTGTTGAAGATCGTGCCAACCTTGCCGAAGTTGGCGGCCTGGAACGTTTCGGGTTGAACCGTGTTGGTCTTGATGACTTCACGGGCGCCGACGACGATGTTGTCCATGGCGACCACGACGCCCTGCTTGGCGGTTTCAGGCGTGGCGGCGGTCAGAACGGCGTTGTAGAGGTTGCGCGGGCCGTCAGCACCGAGGCCCGTGGACGGCAGCATGGCGCCGACCATGGCGACGGGCTTGTCGCACTTGAGCGTGAGGTTCAGGAAGTAGGCGGTTTCTTCCATCGTGTCCGTGCCGTGCGTGATGACGAAGCCGTCATACTTCTTGCAGTCGGCGTTGATCGTCTGGGCAAGCTTGAGCCAGACTTCGTCGGACATGTCCTGAGAGCCGATCTGGGCGACCTGCTTCGGGGTCACGTTGGCGATGTTGGCAAGTTCCGGAACGGCGGCAACGAGATGGTTGACGCTCACCTTGCCGGCCTGATAGGCAGTGCCCGTAGCGGAGGCGCCGGCACCGGCGATTGTGCCGCCGGTGGCGAGAACGGCGATGTTCGGAAGGGCGAGGGCGGCGCCGGAGGCGGCGACGAGGCCGAGGCCGATCAGGGTCTGCTTCATGGACATGGTTGTTTGCTCCTCTAGTTTGGAGCGCGTCAGTTGAATGGCGCTCCTGTTGTTTGAGTGTCCGCCGCTTGAAAAGTGGCGGACTGGCCGTCAGGCGTACCCTGCAGTTCGTTTTCATGGTCCTGAAACCGCAGTACCTTCAGGTAACTCGTTCAGTCTATACGGATTGATTGAGGTCAAGCAATCAACAGTGCATTGCGTTTGATCTTGGACTAGAAAGATTGAAAAATAGGAAAACCCCTATGGAAAAAAGTAAGAGTGTCACTCTGGACTGTTTGTAACGGAATATTGGTTTTGCCTCTTGTGTAGGCGAAAGGACGGAGATGTCGTCGATAAGCGGCAGTGTGAAAGGAACGTGGAGGGAAGAAAGCCATGTCGGCAGCCTTTGGAGGTTGCCGACATGGCTTGTGAGTCGAAATCGACTTTAGAGGTTTGGATCGCTGTCGATGCGAATATCTCCGTACATGGTGCGAAGCTCCGAGACAGGGCGGTCGTATGTAAAAGAGGAAATGTCGTTTTTGGGGTTGTAAAACGCCCATTCCTTGAGACCGAAGACGCCGCAGAGCGAGTCGAACATCATGTCGTTCGTAAACGGTTTCACTGCGTTTTCCTTGAGCGCGGCGACGGTCTGAGGGTGCTTTTTCACGAAATCGTCCGACATGGCAAACCACAGGGGAATTCTGGCCATGTCCCAAGTGAAATGAGCCGGCCTGTGTCCGAGCTTTGGATTCTCTCCGTGGTCGGCCATATAAATCATGACCTGAAAGTCGGGACGTGCCTTGAAAGCCTCATAAAGTTGGGAAAGCACCCAGTCGTTGTACCTGAGGGAATTGTCGTAGGCATTCGTCCTGTCCTGCTCGTCCCAGAACTTGTATTCCGGGGGGTAACGATTGGGGTAGTCGGTATGACTGCCAACGAGATGGATGAAGATCACAGTAGGCTTCCCGTCTTGGGTGGGAAGATGCTTGAGGAGTTCTCCGTCATAAGTTTCCCCAAGCCAGACGTGATGATCCGCGTTGCTTGAAATGATCGATATGGGTGTGGACCAAGGCGAGATTTTGCTCTGATTGCTCAGCCAATACGTTTCATAGCCGGAGGCCCTGACGACCTCGACGATGGAAGGACTGTCGTCATAGCTGATGTCGTTGTATTGGTTTTTGGCCGTGAGTGCATAGGTGAGCGCTGACACGGTTGCGACATACGACGTATACGCCTTGTCGAACAGAATGAAGTTTCTGTCGGAACGCATGTCCTTCAGCCAGGGAGTCGTTTCGTGTTCCTGAGGGCCGTATGCCGTCATGCGGTCACGGGTATGCGACTCGCCGATCACGAATACGAATAGACCGCTTCGACCTTTCTGACCGGCTTTGGCCAGTTCTTCAAGAATCGCCTTGCGCTGTTCATATCCTTCTTCGAAGCGACCTGTTTCCCTGATGTGGATGTAGGCGTTATAAAACGCGTAAAGCGATACGTTGTTGGCACTTTTGAAACTGGAGATGGCCGCCAGACAGCAAGTTGTCAAAACGGCAATCCTGAAGGCGGTCGTCTGGGGCAGGGAGCGGGAGTGCATTCCTTTTTTGAAGGCTGCTACGGACAGGGCAAGGAGTGTAAGGCACGCAAGCGCAACGACGCCCATCATGAACGGTCCCATAAAGGTCAGGTATTCCCAAGCTTCATTCGGATGGGTCTGAGCAAGCGCGAGCACGATGTCCGGAGTCAGAAGTGCGTCAAAGCCGATCAGGTAGACCAGAAAGCTCGCGATTGGCAGGAAGGCGAGAATCCAGCAGCAGGTCATGAGGGCGGCAGCGGAAAATCTGACGGCACGATGTCGGATCAGGCCCGTCAACCCAGTTCCCGCAATGAGGAGGACGGCTTGAGTCATGGCCCAGACATTGTTCTCAGCAATGTCAAGGGTTGAGAGAGGCTTTGTTTCGAGAAAGGCAGTTGTAATCGGAGGGATGCTGAGGATAAGCCAAAGAACAAAGCCAAGGGCCAGATCGCGGTGGTTATTTCTATAGAGGTAAAGAAAGGCGGCGAGAGGGACGGCTCCTAGAGCCGTGTGAGAAGCCTTGCCGAGCAGACCATGGAGAGAACCCGTCAGTGCTGCATTTGAGGCGACGAGCAGAAAAACGGCGGCGATAAAGTACATCAGGCACTGTCCCAGAACAGGCAGCAGTTGCCTGATGCGGGCAAGCAACGGATAGGCTTCGAGCTTGAGAAAATTCATTTTGTGTTGGTAATGCGATTTTCTGACGAGGAGGTGGAATGTCAGCAGGAAGGCTTTCGGAGAATGGGCCATTATGCAAAGTCCGTCGGAGAAATGCAATTCTGCGTGCCGACTTGCATGCTGCAGGTGTTTTTTGTTGCTAAGGCGGACAAATGCGGTCATATGTCGACCATTTGTCTGTCGTTCTCAGACCGTCTAGGTACAACTCCTCAAGCTGTTTGAGGACTCTTCAAAAAGTTTCACATAGTGGCGTTCGGAGGCGGCAGGCGGGGCTGAGAGAGCGGATAATCATCGCCACAGGCCCCAGGTTGCTGGGTAAACAACAACACGAACTCACAAGAAACTCAAAACATGTCTGAAACGATCCTTCAAAGCGTTCCCGTCGGCCAGAAAGTCGGCATTGCCTTTTCCGGCGGCCTCGATACGAGCGCTGCTCTTCGCTGGATGAAGAACAAGGGCGCTCTGCCTTACGCCTACACGGCCAACCTCGGCCAGCCCGACGAAACTGACTATGAAGCCATTCCGCGTCGCGCCATGGAGTACGGCGCCGAAAACGCCCGCCTGATCGACTGCCGCGAACAGCTCGTGAACGAAGGCATCGCCGCCATTCAGTCCGGCGCCTTCCACATCTCGACGGCAGGCCAGCTTTACTTCAACACCACTCCGCTCGGCCGCGCCGTGACGGGCACGATGCTCGTCGCCGCCATGCGTGAGGACGGCGTCAACGTCTGGGGTGACGGATCCACGTACAAGGGCAACGACATCGAGCGCTTCTACCGCTACGGTCTTCTTGCCAACCCGAACCTCAAGATCTACAAGCCTTGGCTCGACGTGCAGTTCATCAGCGAGCTCGGCGGCCGCGCCGAAATGTCTGCCTTCCTTCAGAAGGAGGGCTTCAGCTACCGCATGAGCGCCGAGAAGGCCTACTCGACCGACTCGAACATGCTCGGCGCCACGCATGAGGCCAAGGACCTGGAAAGCCTCGATTCCAACATGAAGATCGTCGAGCCGATCATGGGCGTCGCCTTCTGGCGCGACGACGTTGAAGTCAAGCCTGAAACGGTCACGGTTGAATTCAAGGAGGGCGTTCCCGTCGCCATCAATGGGCAGAAGTTCTCGAATCCCGTCGCACTCATGGAAGAGGCCAACCGCATCGGCGGCCGTCACGGTCTCGGCATGTCCGACCAGATCGAGAACCGCATCATCGAGGCCAAGTCCCGCGGCATCTATGAAGCTCCGGGCATGGCGCTTCTCTTCCTTGCCTACGAACGCCTCGTCACCGGCATCCACAATGAAGACACGATCGCCGAATACCGCATCAACGGCATCAAGCTCGGCCGCTACCTCTATCAGGGCCGCTGGTTCGACAGTCAGGCGCTGATGATCCGCGAAAGCGCCATGCGCTGGGTCGCCCGTGCCGTCACCGGCGAAGTGACGATCGAGCTGCGCCGCGGCAATGACTATACGATCGTCTCCACCAAGAGCCCGAACCTGACGTACGAACCGTCCCGCCTCACGATGGAGAAGGGCGACTCGATGTTCACCGCCGTCGACCGCATCGGTCAGCTCACGATGCGCAACCTCGACATCACGGACACGCGTGCCAAGCTCGGCATCTACGCCAGCGCGGGTCTTCTCGCGGGCAGCGGGTCGGTGGCGATGCTCACCGGCAAGTAAGTCCTGTCGCCGCCCAAGGGCATGCCTGAGGGAGGCGGAGGCTTTATAATCCGTCTCAAATCAGAACAAAGGCCCGGACAGCCCTGAGGATGTCCGGGTCTTGCGCTTGTCTGCGCGCAGCAGAGGTCAACAACGGCACCATTCATCATGTCCGAACAGAAGCATTTCGACGACGTTCTTCAAAAGCCCGAGCCCAACTCCGAGTTCTCGAGTCACGGCCGAGGAGACAGCCACTGGCTTCATGCAGCCGAAAAGACGAAGACGAGCGTGCTGGGCTTCGCGGTTGCGCTCACGTTCACCTTCTCCATTATTGAGCTTGTGGGCGGCCTCTGGGGCAATTCTCTTGCCCTGATCGGCGACGCCGGGCACATGGTGACCGACTCGGCGAGCCTGCTTTTCGCGTTAGTTGCCAACAAGATCGCCCAGAAGGGGGCGGACGACGACCACTCCTTTGGTCACGGCCGCGTCGAGGTGCTCGCCGCCTTCATTAACGGTCTCGTGATGCTCTGCGTCGTGGGATGGATCTTCTTCGAGGCCGTCTCGCGCATCATGACGCCCGAACCCGTCTCCGGCCTTTCCGTCATGGCGATCGCGGCTGTGGGCCTGGTGATCAACATTCTCGTTGCCTGGTCCCTCTCCCGAGACCGCAAGAATATGAACACGCGCGCGGCGCTTCTGCACGTGATGGGCGACCTGCTCGGCTCCGTGGCGGCCATCGTCGCGGGCGCCGTCATCTACTTCGGCGGTCCGACGATTGCCGACCCGATTCTCTCGCTCGTCGTCTGCTGCCTGCTTCTGCATGCAACCTGGGAGATCCTCCGCGACTCGACGCGCGTTCTTCTTGACAGCGTGCCTGAAGGCGTCAACTATTTCAGCGTCGGTCGCACGATCGAGGCTATCCCAGGCGTCAACCGCGTGCACGACCTGCACGTCTGGACGATGAGCCCCGGTCACGGCGCCATCCAGTGCCACGTGCACATCGAAAGCCCCGAGTGCTGGCCCAAGATCCTCGACGTGTTGCGCAGGCAGCTTCATGAGGAGTTCCAGATCGACCACGTCACCGTGCAGCCCGAGTGGGACTTTCGCGGCAGCGACGAAGAGTGCGAGGTCTGCCGCTATGCGGAGTTCGAGGCCGCCTGCCGCGCGGACTTCGACGATCCGAGGGCCGCGCCTGCGGCGCCCGTGCTCGATGCGGAGAAGCTTCTCTGAGCCCGAGGGCTTCCTCCGTACGCGTAGGCCGGGCGGGGAAGCCCTTCGGGAGTCCCGGCAAAAAGTCGTGTCGGCGTCGGGAGAATTCTCGTACAATGAATAATCGGCCTGATTCGGAGGCGGCGCGGAAGCGGAGACGTTTTTCGGGCGGTATGCCGAACTTCAGGTATAATCTCGGCTTTAATTTTTTCCTGTACCTCCTTGCGTGGGGCTCTTCTTCATGACCAAGTACGTATTTGTGACCGGCGGCGTTGTCTCTTCTCTCGGCAAGGGCATCGCCGCCGCTTCGTTAGCGGCTATTCTGGAATCTCGTGGTCTGAAGGTGACCATGATCAAGCTCGATCCGTATATCAACGTCGACCCGGGCACGATGTCGCCTTTCCAGCACGGTGAAGTTTTTGTGACGGAAGACGGGGCGGAAACCGACCTCGATCTCGGTCACTACGAACGCTTCATCTCCACGAAGATGCACAAGCCCAACAACTTCACGTCGGGTCAGATCTACGAGAGCGTGCTTCGCAAGGAACGTCGCGGCGAATACCTCGGCAAGACCGTTCAGGTGATCCCGCACATCACGAACGAAATTCAGGAGTTCATCCAGCGCGGCGCCGCCAGCACCTTTGACGGCAAGCCCGACGTGGCCGTCGTTGAAATCGGCGGTACGGTCGGCGACATTGAGTCCCTGCCGTTCGTCGAGGCCGTCCGCCAGATGTCCTTCCGCGTGGGCCGCAACAACACCTGCTTCATCCACCTGACGCTCTGCCCGTGGATTCCGTCCGCCGGCGAGCTCAAGACGAAGCCGACCCAGCACTCCGTTCAGAAGCTCCGCGAAGAGGGCGTCTATCCCGACATGCTCCTCTGTCGCGCCGAGCACATGATCCCGGAAGGCGAGCGCGCCAAGATCTCGCTCTTCTCCAACGTGCCGATGGACTGCGTGATCAGCGTCGCCGACGCCTCCACGATCTACGAAGTGCCGCTCATGCTCCACGCCCAGCATCTTGACGACCTCGTCTGCAAGAAGCTCGGCCTTGAGACGAAGCCCGCCGATCTCTCCGCCTGGGAGGACATCGTCCGTCGCATCAAGAACCCGCAGCGCGAGGTCACGGTCGCCATGGTCGGCAAGTACGTCGACTACGCCGACAGCTATAAGTCCCTCAACGAAGCGCTGATCCATGCCGGCATCCGCACGGAGACCCGCGTCAAGATCCGCTACGTCGACGCCGGCCAGATCGAAGAGGAAGGCGCCGAGAAGATCCTTCAGGACGTCGATGCGATCCTCGTCCCGGGAGGTTTCGGCAAGCGTGGCACGGAAGGCATGATCAAGGCCATCGAGTTCGCCCGTGAAAACAAGATCCCGTTCCTCGGCATCTGCCTCGGCATGCAGATGGCCGTCATCGAGTTCGCCCGTCACGTGTGCGGTCTCGGCGGAGCCAACTCCACCGAGCTCGATCCCGACACGGCCCATCCCGTCGTCGCCCTCATCACCGAGTGGAAGGACCGCACGGGCAGCGTCCAGAAGCGCGACGAGTCGTCCGACCTCGGCGGCACGATGCGCCTCGGCCGTCAGGAAGTTCCCGTCGAAAAGGGTACGCTCGCCCACAAGATCTACGGCGACGTCGTGGCTGAACGCCATCGTCACCGCTATGAGGTGAACAACGCCTATGTGGCCCAGTTCGAGGAAAAGGGCATGGTCATTTCCGCCAAGACTCCGACGGAGCACCTCCCCGAAATGATGGAGCTCCCGGGCCATCCCTTCTTCTTCGCCGTCCAGTTCCATCCGGAATTCACGTCGAGCCCCCGCTTCGGCCATCCGCTCTTCAAGGCCTACATTGAGGCCGCGATCGCGCACGCCGATGAAAAGAAGGCTCAGGCCTAAGCCGGACTGATCCGACCTAGACGCAAGGCAGCTCAACGGGCACTGCAGTTCGTGGGGCTGCCTTTTTCATTTCGGGCGCCGTCTTGTCTGGACGACTTTTCCGGGGCGCGCCCTCCTGCAAGAGGACAACAAACATGAAGCTCTGCGGCTTTGACATCGGGCTCGATCGCCCGTTCTTCTTGATCGCCGGCCCCTGCGTGCTCGAGGGCGAGCAGATGGCCGTCGACATCGCCTCCGCCATGAAGGAGATCACGGACGAGCTCGGCATTCCGTATCTCTTCAAGGCGAGCTATGACAAGGCGAACCGCACGTCCGCCCATTCCTTCCGCGGTCCCGGCATGGACGAGGGCCTTCGCATTCTCGCCGCCGTTCGCGAGAAGGTCGGCGTGCCCGTTCTCACCGACGTGCATACCGAAGCAGAGGTCCCCGTCGTCGCCTCCGTCGTCGACATGCTCCAGACGCCCGCCTTCCTCTGCCGTCAGACGGATTTCATCCGCGCCTGCGCAGTTTCTGGCAAGCCCGTCAACATCAAGAAGGGCCAGTTCCTTGCACCGGGCGACATGCTCAACGTCGTCGAGAAGGCCCGTGAGGCCGCCTCGGCTGCAGGCCTTGACCCCGACGTCTTCACGGTCTGCGAGCGCGGCGCCTCGTTCGGTTACGGCAACCTCGTGTCCGACATGCGAAGCCTTGCGATCATGCGCCAGACGACGGCCCCCGTGGTCTTCGACGCTACACATTCCGTGCAGCTTCCCGGCGGCAACGGCACGTGCTCCGGCGGTCAGCGCCAGTTCGTTCCCGTGCTCGCGCGAGCTGCGGTCGCAGCGGGCGTCTCCGGCCTCTTCATGGAAGCCCATCCGACGCCCGCCTCCGCCAAGAGCGACGGTCCCAACCTCGTTCCGCTCGGCCGCATGCGTGAGCTCCTTGAGAGCCTTGTGGAGATCGACCGCCTCGTGAAGGCCCGCCCCTTCCTTGAAGATACGATCAACGGGTAAAATATTCTGATGTGCCCGCGATCCGCACGCAACGTCGTCGAACCGCGGGAATCTTCTTTCCTTGACATCCCTTTTTCATCCAAACGAAAGGACAAAAGATGAGCGCAATTATTGATGTGATCGGCCGTGAAGTTCTCGACAGCCGCGGCAATCCGACCGTTGAAGCCGAAGTCTGGCTCGAAAGCGGCGCCATGGGCCGCGCCGCCGTGCCGTCCGGCGCCTCCACGGGCGTGCGCGAGGCTCTCGAGCTTCGCGACAAGGATCCGAAGCGCTACTGCGGCAAGGGCGTGCTGACCGCCGTCGCCAACGTCTCCGGCGAAATCGCCGACGCCCTCATGGGCCTTGAGGCCTCCGACCAGGCCTACATCGACCGCACGATGATTGCGCTCGACGGCACCGAAAACAAGGGCCGCCTCGGCGCCAATGCCATCCTCGCCGTCTCCATGGCCGTGGCCCGCGCCGCCGCCGAAGAGGCCGGCATGCCGCTCTACCGCTACTTCGGCGGCATGGGTGCCCTCCAGATGCCCGTCCCGATGATGAACGTCATCAACGGCGGTGCTCACGCCAACAACAACCTCGACCTGCAGGAGTTCATGATCATTCCGGTGGGCGCTCCGTCCTTCCGTGAAGCCCTTCGCTACGGTGCCGAGACGTTCCATGCCCTCAAGAAGATCATCAACTCCCGCGGCATGTCCACGGCCGTCGGTGACGAGGGCGGCTTCGCCCCCAAGTGCGAAAGCCATGAAGAAGCCATCGAGCTCATCCTCGAAGCCATCAAGGCTGCCGGCTTTGAAGCAGGCAAGGACATCATGATCGGTCTCGACTGCGCCTCGAGCGAATTCTTCGAAGACGGCAAGTACGTCATGAAGAAGTCCTCTGGCAAGGCCCTCACGGCCGAGGAATGGATCGCTGTTCTCGAGGACTGGGTCAACAAGTACCCGATCATCTCGATCGAAGACGGCATGGCTGAAGGCGACTGGGAAGGCTGGGCCAAGCTCACGGCCGCTCTCGGCAAGCGCGTCCAGCTCGTGGGTGACGACCTCTTCGTGACGAATCCCGCCATCCTTAAGGAAGGCATTGAAAAGGGGGTTGCGAACTCCATCCTCATCAAGGTCAACCAGATCGGTACGCTTACCGAAACGTTTGAAGCCATTGAGATGGCCAAGCGCGCGGGCTACACCGCCGTCGTCTCCCACCGCTCGGGCGAGACGGAAGACAGCACGATCGCCGACATCGCCGTTGGTCTCAACGCCGGTCAGATCAAGACCGGTTCCATGAGTCGCTCCGACCGCATGGCCAAGTACAACCAGCTTCTTCGCATCGAGGAACACCTCGCCGAAGTGGCTCAGTATCCCGGCCGCGACGCCTTCTACTGCCTTCGCAAGTAAGACGGACGCCTTGAAGCGATGACGCGCATCTTCATGCTCGTGCTGGCGGCAGGCATCTGCGTCGTGGGGTTCCAGCTCTTCGGGCCTGGCGGCGCATGGTTTCGTGCCGCCGAGCTTGAGGAGGCGCTCGCGCTTCAGAATGAGGCCAACCGCGTTCAGCAGGACCGCAACGAGGCTCTGGGCGCAGAGCTTTATTCGCTTGAGCACCGCAGGGACGCCATTGAGGAGCGCGCCCGCAGGGAGCTCTACATGGTGAAGGACGACGAGGTGCTTTTCCGCCTTGAGACGCCGGGAGAATATGAGCAGAGGGCCCGCGAGCTCGCGAGCATGCCTGACTACCGCTCTCCCAACATCAAGCCGGGCTCCGCGCCGACGTTCTCCGCGAAGCGCGCCGACCTCTACCATGCGCCCAAGAACCTTCGCGCGCCTCCGTCCCGCACGAAGCGCCAGTAAGGCAAGAAAAAAACGCACGATCCGCCGCAATCGGACCGTGCGTTTTTTCTTTGCTCGTGAAGTAGGGAGGAAAGTGAAGCTTTCCTCCCTGAAAGACCTGATCAGTTGAGCGTTCTGGGCTGGGCGGGAGCGCCCGCGAAAAGAGAGGCAACATCAGCGCTGTCGAAGGAGCGTACCTGACCGCAGAAGTGGCAGGTGATGTCGATCGAGCCGCGTTCGGCGATGATGGCTTCGGCCTCCTCCCGGCCCAGAGAAAGGATCATGCTCCTCACGCCTTCGTCGGAGCAGCGGCATTTGAATTCGGGCCTGGCTTCGAGCGTGACGTTCGGGGATTCCTCCCAGAAGAGACGGCGGTTGATCTCTTCGGGATCGAGCGTGAGAAGCTCTTCGCTCTTGACGGTGTCGGCGAAGATCTTGAGACGCTGCCAGCCTTCCTCGTCGAAGTCCTCGGGAAGGGCCTTGCCGCCGAGAAGCGGCATTTTCTGCAGCATCAGACCGCCGACGCCGGATTCGTCGCTTGCGAGCTTGATCTTCGTTTCGACCTGTTCGCTCGTCGCGAAGTAGTTCGTCATGGCTTCGGCGAAGGTTTCACCTGCAAGACTCACCACGCCCTGATAGGGCTGGGTGTCGGGATCGCGCCCCGTCTGGTCGAGAATGAGCGCGCAGCGACCGCGGCCGCCTGCATTGACGAGTTCGGTCATGCCTGCGTCGGCGCTGATCTCGCCAGCGTCCTCTCGCATCGTCACGGAGACGCGGAAGAGGAGGCCGGGACGGACTTCCGCCACGAGTAGCTTGATGGGACCGTCGCCCGCAATCTGCAGAAGCACCGTGCCGTCAAACTCGAGGGCGGCTGCCGCAAGAAGTGCGGAGGCCGTCACTTCGCCCGCCAAGCGGCGAACGGCGAGGGGCAGATGCTGATGCTCGACCGAGCGGCTGAATTCGTCGTGAAGCACGACGGTCTCGCCGCGGACGGCGGCACGCTGGAAAAGCAGTTTCTGAAGGGCGTCCATATGAATTCCTGTGTGTTCGCGCGCAGTGCGGGCGGCGCAGGCGGGATCATGCGCCCGCCGCGGCCGGAGCGGGCCCGCGCGCAATTGAAGCAATACGCTTTATATGGGGGCAAGGGGACGCCTTTTCAAGTGAGCCGAATACCATGTCCGCCTCAAGCGGTCCTGAACGCGCGGCCGTATAATCAAAAAATTACTACGTACTTCCCGCGCAAGGCTCTTCTGATGATCATCGACCTGCACATGCACTCCAATGTTTCCGACGGGAAGCTTTCGCCCGCCGACCTCGTGCGTCTCGTGCATGCAAACGGCGTGGAGCTCATGGCGCTGACGGACCACGATACGATGGACGGCGTCAGGCAGGCATCGGCCGCCGCCGAGGAGCTCGGCGTCGGGTTCATTCCCGGCGTGGAGATCTCGACGGGATGGGGAGGACGCGTCGTGCACATCGTTGGGCTCGGAGTCGATCCTGATGCGCCAGGCATCGACGCATTCTTCAGCAGCATCTGCACCAAGCGCGACCGGCGCGGCCGCCTTATCGGCGAACGATTCGAGCAGCTCTACGGCATACGCGGCGCCTATGAGGGCGCGCTTTCGCTTGCCGACAACAAGGACAACCTTTCCCGCACTCACTTCGCACGCTGGCTCATGCAGGAGGGCGTCGTGAAGGAGTATCAGGAGGCCTTCGACCGCTTTCTCAAGACGGGGAGGCCTTGTTGCGTCGACATCGACTGGCCGGGACTCACCGAAGTGGTCGACGTCATCCACAATTCGGGCGGCGTCGCGGTCATTGCACATCCCGGACGCTACAGCTTCAGCGAGTCCTGGATGCTCGACGAGTTTCTCAAGGCCTTCAGGGAAGCGGGCGGCGAGGCGATTGAGGTCTGCTCAGGATCCCAGTCTCGTGATGCGGACGTCTTCTTTGCGGACGTCGCGCGCCGCATGGACTTTCTCGCGAGTTCGGGCTCCGACTGGCATGCGCCCGGCACCGTGCGTCCCATGCCCGGCACGCAGCCGCAGATTCCCGAGGATCTCACGCCCGTCTGGCGCATCATTCCGCGTCGCCGTTGACACGTTTTCAAACAGTCTGTCGACATTTACGCGGATCGGTCGGCGTGCACGGCGCGGGTTTGTGGCAGACTTTCACGATTGAACCCCTTCCGTAAATCCATCCGGGCGCAGTCTTTCCACTGCACCCCGAAGCCTTTGCTCCTTCCATGATTGAAAACGCCATTCAGATCATCTGCGTCTACGCCATTCCGCTCATCTTCGCTATCACGCTCCATGAGGCCGCGCACGGCTGGGCGGCGAAGAAGCTTGGCGACGACACCGCCTGGATTCTCGGCCGCGTGACGGCCAATCCCGTTCCCCACATCGATCCCGTCGGCACCGTGCTCGTGCCCGGGGCGCTTGTCCTGATGTCCGCTCTCACGGGCGGCGCGGGCTTCGTCTTCGGCTGGGCTAAGCCCGTGCCGATCAATCCGCGTTACTTCAGGCACTTCAACCGCGACATGATGCTCACGGCGCTTGCGGGGCCCGCCTCCAACCTTTTGCAGGCGATCGCCTGGGCCGTGGTGCTCAAGCTCGTCGTGATGCTCGGGATCTCCGAGCGGTTCGTGATCAGCGTGTGCGCGGCCGGCATCTCGGTCAACCTGATGCTGATGGCCTTCAACCTCATTCCGATTCCGCCGCTCGACGGCGGCCGCATCCTGAGGGGACTTCTGCCCTCGAGCGGCAGGAGCCTTCTGGACAGGATCGAGCCCTACGGCATGGTGATCCTCGTCGTGCTGATGGCGGGCGGCGGCCTCGGGTTCTTCGCCCGTCCCTTCCTCGAGGCGGGACGCTGGCTCGTCGAGCTCGTGCTGTGACGGGAGGTGCCATGGCGCGCAACGACTATTCCGAATGCTTCACGAGGCCTTCGCCCTGGGTGCTTAGCTGGAAGCACCTGCTGCCCCGTCAGGGCGAGGTGCTGGACGTGGCTTGCGGGCCCGGAAGGCATACGGCGCTTCTGGCTCTTGAGGGCCGCAGGGTTCTTGCCTGCGACATCGACCTGACGGGCGTCGAGGCCCTTGCGGAGCTCCCGAATGTGACGCTCGAGTGCAGGGATCTCGAGGGTGAGCCCTGGCCTTGGGAGGCGGAGCGGTTTGCGGGCATCGTCGTGACAAACTACCTGCACAGGCCGCACTTTCCGCATTACTGGGATAGCCTGATGCCGGGCGGCGTCCTCATCATGGAGACCTTCACGGAAGCCAACATGATGATCTGGGAGCATCCGCGCAATCCCGACCACTATCTGACGGAGGGGGAGCTCATTCGCCTGGCTCCTGCCGATGCGCGAGTCGTCGCTTACGAGGAGGGACTCACTCCCGCCGACACGTGCGTCGCGAGAATCGTCCTCATGAAGCATGCGCCTGCGGAGTGCTACGCCGCACCGCTTGAGGCGGGGCTCGGTATCTGAGGGCGGACCTCCGTAATTACCGCAATCGGCCGCTTTCAAAAGCGCCTTGAGGCGGTCAAGTTTGCTAAACTCTTCAAGATATTGTCGGCCGCCCTGCGGCCGGAGGTCTTCGCACGGCGGAGACGTTTTTTCGCGGAGCTATTCCGGACGGGGCCTTCCCGGCCTGTGTTCGACGCACGGTTCCGCATTGGTTTCTCTAGCAAAGGATTACCCCGATGAATAAGCGTACGCTGCGTGCCGCCGCTCTCTGTCCTGCTCTGTTGGTCCTTGGCGGCTGCTCGGCTCTCGGCATCAACTTTACGGACGACAAGGTTCAGTACGAAGCCTCCAATACGCGTGCCAATCTCGAAGTGCCGCCTGATCTTGCGCCTGTCGCCAATGAAAACCGCTTCGAGGTGCCGTCCCGTCCGGGCGTCGTCAGTGCCAACACCGAGATGGCAAGGGCTCAGGTCGCAGGCGAAGCCACTCAGGAGCGCGGCTCCATCGTGCAGCGCACGGTCGTTGCCAAGCTCATGCGCGACGGCAACGAGCGCTGGCTTCGCGTCAACGCCGACGCCGAGCCGCTCTGGACCGTCGTCACCGACTTCTGGCCGAGCGTCGGCCTCACGATTCGTCGTCAGGACGCCAAGACCGGCTACCTTGAGACCGAATGGGCCGAAAACAAGGCAAAGCTTCCGCAGGACATCATCCGCGGCACGATCGGCAAGGTGCTCGACTTCGCCTACTCCACGGGCGAACGCGATCAGTACCGCTGCCGCATCGAGCGCAATGACGACGGCACGAGTGACATCTTCCTGACGCATCGTTCGATGGTTGAGGTCGTCACCGGCTCTCAGAGCGACTCCACGGTCTGGCAGCCCGGTCCCTCCGATCCGACGATGGAGGCCGAAATGCTTCAGCGTCTGGCCATCCGCATCGACGAGGAGTTCAATCCCGATGCTCTGCCGATCAAGAAGGCCGATGCGGCCGTTGTTGAGGACATCACCAAGCGCGAGTCCCGCAGCGATGTCGTGAAGGCTGCCGACGGCACGCTTGAGGCAGTCGTCCTCAAGGAGCCGTTTGACCGCGCCTGGCGCACCACGGGTCTCCTCATCGACCGCATGGGCTTTGAGCTTGTCGACCGCGACCGTGCCGCCGGCAACTTCATCGTCCGCTACCTTGACCCCGCCTATGAAGCCAAGGTCAAGTCCGAACGCGGTTTCTTCAAGCGTGTCTTCGGTTCCGACGAGGCCATTGAGGCGCCCGAATACCGCATCCATCTGGGCGATGAAGGCTCCGTGACACGCATTCAGGTGCTCGGTGCCGATGGTGGCGCCGATACGACCGGTTCCGCCGGAAGCATCCTGACGCTTCTCGCCGAGCAGCTCCGCTGACCGCCGAAAGGCGCATCCGGCCTGCGGCTTGCCGCAGGTGCGTTCAAAGCCTCGGATCCGGACTCTCTCGTAGAGGTCCTCCGGGGCTTTTCAAGTTTTGGACCCTTGCCTTCAGGGATTGATGAACGATGAGTGTGGCCGTCAATGAGATCCTCTCTCTGTCCTTCAAGGGACGTGCGAGCCGCGGTGCCTACTGGCGCACGCTTGCGGCGCTGGCCGTGCTTGCGGCGGCAGGCGGATTGGCGCTCGATTCGCTTTCGAGCCTTGCGGGCGGAGGCGCCGCGCAGAAGGGACTCGATCTTCTCATATGGGGGTGGCTCCTCTTTCTGGCCGCCTTTCTGGTGTCGGCCGTCGTGCGCCGGCTGCACGACATCAGCTATGGGGCCGTTGCGGCGGTATTTCTGATCGTGCCAGGCCTTCAGATCATCGTGCTCGTCATCCTCGGTCTGATGCCGGGCAAGAAGGGGCTCAACCGCTTCGGTCCGGATCCGCTTGCCGTGATGACGGTGAGGGATGCCGCGCCCGTGCGTCGAACCGAACGGAGCGACACCGTCAGGTGTCCTGCGCGCGAAGTGCGCGAGACGCTTGAGGGCGAGGTCGTGGAGCCGGGGCCCGATCTGGAGGGCACGATCATTCGCGAACGCATGAGTGCCGAGGCCGAAGACTGGGCCTCCGATCTCATCGCAGGAGCGAAGGCGCGCATGGAAGCTTCGCCTGAAAGCCGTGAGGGTGAGGTTGCCGCCGTCAGGGCGGGGCTTGTTGCCGCGCGCAACGAGGGGCGTCTCACCCAGTCTGCGTTCGTGCGATGGGTGCAGATCCTCGAGGGGCTCTGAGGCGGGGCATCATGCGCTGGAGCAGGCTCGCCATGGGATTCTGCCCGCAGTTCCGAAGCGGGAGGAGGCTTTACGCCCAGGAGACGACGGGCGCGCTTCTGGCGGGGCTTTTTCTCTGGCTCATGATCAATCCGATAGCCGACGCCGAGTTCATCAGCGACGAGATGCTGACGTGGATCGGCCGCTTCGTCTATCCTCTCCTCATCAATCTCATTCTTATCTTCATGACCGTGTCCGCGGCGCGCAGGCTGCACGATGCCGGTCATTCGGGGGCCTGGGCACTGTTCGTGATGTGTCCGGGCGCAAATATTTTTCTGATGCTGTACCTGCTGCTGCGCCCCGGCGTCTCACGGCCAACGGGCTGGAGACGTCTGGAAGAGGCGGCTGCCGAGTGCGGCTGGGAGTGAAAACATGGCGCTTGCCGTCAAGAAAGACATGCTCGTAACCCTGTCCGTTCGCATGGCGGACATGTCCGGAAAGATTCTTGAGGAATCGGGCCCCGAGGGGCTCACCTATCTGCACGGGCACGGCGACATCTTCCCGAAGCTCGAGGCTGCGCTTGAGGGCCGCTTCCCCGGCGAAGGCTTCTTCATCAAGCTTGAGCCCGAGGATGCCTTCGGGGAATACGATCCCGATTCGCTCGTCATGGTGCCGGTTGAACGTCTGGGCAACCCCGAGACCGTGGTCCGTGGTCTTGTCTTCGAGGGCGTGCCCGGCGAGGCCAATGACGGCCGACGCTGGCACGTGACCGACATTGCCGATGGCATGGCGGTGCTCGAAACCAATCATCCGCTCGCAGGCATGGCGCTTCAGTTCGAGGTGAAGGTGACGGAAGTCGCCGAACCTTCCGACGAGGATGCCGTGGGCGACGACAATGTCGTCGTGCCGGGCTTCCTGTCTATCGCAGACCGCATCGTGAGCGAGGATGAAGAGGACGAAAGCGACGAGACGATGGACCGTATGCTTGAGGAGCATGCGCACCCGGACGACTCGGCCATGGCCCGCATGGCTTCGGCGGCGCCGCGCATCATCCGCTGATCGTCACCACGATTTCCTTTCAAAAGGCGGTTGCTCTTCTTGAGAGCGCCGCCTTTTGTCGCATCTGCGCCTTCTTCGGAGGCATTACGGGACGGCGTGCCTCGACTTCCAGAGGGGGAGCACCGCATCCCAGAAGGCATGAATCGAGTCTGCACCAAGTCTGTCGAATCCGAGGTGCATCCATGCACGCTCGAGTTCGCCGAGCGGATCGTCTTCATCAAGGGGCGTTGCCCCCTGCTGCTTAGAGAGCTTCTGCCCCTCGGGGTTGAGCACCAGGGGCAGATGCATGTAGCAGGGAGCTTGGGCACCGAGCGCCTCGATGAGCTGGATCTGACGAGGCGTGTTGTCGAGCAGGTCGGCGCCGCGCACCACGTCGGTGACGCCCTGATGAATGTCGTCGACGATGGCGGCGAGCTGATAGGCCCAGAGGCCGTCCGCACGCTTGAGTACGAAGTCGCCGACTTCGTGTTCAACGTCCTGTGTGAAGTCGCCGCAAAGGCGGTCGGTGAAGGTGGTGGTTCCTGAAGTCGTCAGAAAACGCATGGCGCGCACGGGGCGACCGTGCGTTCCCAAGCGGCATGTGCCGGGATAGACGCCGGCGGGAAGACCAAGCTCGGCGGCCCGAAGGGCAACTTCCTTGCGGGAGCAGGCGCAGCCGTATACGCGCCCTTGGGCGATCAGGCGATCGAGGGCCGCCTGATATGCTTCGTGTCTGTCGTGTTGCCAGAGAACGGGCTCGTCCGATGCAAGGCCGAGCCTTGCGAGGGTGCGGATGATGTGTTCGCCTGCGCCTGGAATGTCCCTGGGCGGGTCGATGTCCTCGATGCGAACGAGCCAGACGCCGTCGTGGGCGCGCGCATCGAGAAAGCTCGCCATGGCAGCGACAAGACTGCCTGCATGAAGGGCGCCTGTGGGAGAGGGGGCAAAACGGCCTCGGTAGGACGACATGGTGCGGGAGACAGAGGTGAAGATGAAGATGATTGTAGAAGAAAAAGGGCGCCGCACGCCTTGAAGCGTTCGGCGCCCTTGTGGGCTCTGACCGGGGTCAGTCATCAGGGCTCATCAGGCCTCGCGGGTGTGAACCTGCACGAGCGGCTCTTCGTTGAGAGCAGCAGGAGCCTGATAGGGACGACCGGGATAGCGCACGGCCTCGTAGACGACGGGGCGGCAGAGCTCGGGACGGGTATGAACCTGTTCGAGCGGGCCCTCGGTCTCGCCTTCAGCCTTGACGGGCATCGGGCGGCCGCTGTAGCGGACGACGTCGTAGCCCTTGAAGGTCACGAGCTCGGGCTTGGTGTGCACCTGCTCGAGGCCAGCGCGGGCGAGGTTGGCTTCGAGGCCCTCGGCCACGTCGCCCATGAGCGGCGCGTGCACGACGGCTTCGGTCCCGACAGCGGGAGCGGCTTCGACGACGGGTGCGGCTTCAACAGCGGATTCTGCAGCGGCTTCGACAGCCTCGGCCTTGAGTTCGACAGCTTCAGCCTGAACCTGAACCTTTCCCGCCTCTTCCTCCTTGGTCTCAAGGGCCTTGGCGGTGACGGCGATCTTCCCGAGCGGATCGGGCTCGGCGACGATGCCGGCGACGGCTTCGGCGATCGGCTTCAGGTGGGTCTTCACTGTTTCGTCCGGCTTGACCTTGCTGCGACGGGAGCGGCGCGGACGGCGGTCGGACTTCTCGAAGCTTTCCGTAATGAGCTGGGCCACGTCGGCCATGTGCTCGGGGCTCTTCAGCAGGTCGGCTTCCGTCTTGGGGGCTTCAGCCTCGGCAGATCGGGTTTCGATCTGCACGAGCGGCTCTTCGGCGGCTTCAACGGCCTGATGAACGGGCTTGCGGCCGCGCGGCTGGGCCTCGACGTAGTCGGAGGGCTCGGCCTTGGCCGTCGTCTCGACCTGAACGAGTTCAGAGGCGCCGACGTCCATGCCTGCGAAGAGATCCTCTGCGGGCTTGAGGTCTTCGGCGGGCCGGGACTCGACCTGAGCTTCAGGCTTGGCCTGCGCCTGTTCCTCGGCCTTCACTTCGTCAGGAGCCTCGACGGCAGCTTCGGGAGCGGCATCGGCGGTCGTTTCGGCGGCGCCTTCGGCAGTCTCGCCTGCGGCCTTGCCGCTGCGACGGCGGCGGCGCGGACGA
>ERZ791829.747-NODE-747-length-24834-cov-7.202228_pt1 | contig 24834 bp, 20 predicted proteins | sample MGYA00510296_ERZ791829 | MGnify/ENA primary metagenome ERZ791829 (study PRJEB30046, sample SAMN00791973) | human gut metagenome | study: EMG produced TPA metagenomics assembly of the A metagenome-wide association study of gut microbiota in type 2...
ACGAGTGCAAGCGCCGCCACGGCAAGCGCATCATCTACCCCAGCGATGAGTGGTATCTCAAGGCCGGGCGTCCCATCCCGGACCCGGAATTCTACGAGGACTACGACCAGCTGGAAAACGGCGTGGGCATGATGAGCCTGTTCCGGCAGGAATTTCTGGCCGAACTGGACAAGCCCCACCGCATTTACGGCACCAAAAAGCTGGATGTGGTCACCGGCACCATGGCAGCCCCCCTCATCATTGAGATGATGGAAGAGCTGCACCGCCAGTACCCCATGATCGAGGTGACCGTGCACCCCATCCAGAACAAGTTCTTTGGCGGCAACGTGGGCGTGGCGGGCCTTGTAACGGCCACCGACATCATCGCCCAGTGTGAGGGCAAACTGACCAGCGGTACGCTGGGCGTGCCCGCTGTGATGCTGCGCGAAGAGAAAGATACCTTTTTGGACGATGTGACGATCACCCAGCTGGGCGAGCGTCTGGGCGTGAAGGTCGAGGTGCTGCCCGTGGGCGGCGGCGACGAGGCCCGCGCCCTGCTGCGCAGCGGACTGCACATCGCAAGAAGAAAGCGATAAAAAAGAACCCTCTCCGTCATCGCTGCGCAATGCCGCCTCTCCCGAAGGGCGAGGTCTGAGCTGCTTTCCCGCAACGCATCAAAAAGCTCTCCCTTTCGGGAGAGCTGGCACGGCGTGAGCCGTGACTGAGAGGGTCTTGCTACAAGGAAGGAGGAACCCCCATGAGCAAACCGATCGTAGCAGTGGTGGGCCGCCCCAACGTGGGCAAGTCTACCCTGTTCAACAAACTGTGCGGCCAGCGTCTGGCCATCGTGGAAGATACCCCGGGCATCACCCGCGACCGTATCTTTGCCAACTGCGAGTGGAACGGCCACGAATTTTTGCTGGTGGACACCGGCGGCATTGAGCCCAAGGCCACCGAGGGCATTCTGGCCCACATGCGCGAGCAGGCCCAGATCGCCATTGACACTGCCGACTGCATCATCATGGTAGTGGATGTGCGCGACGGCCTGACCGCTGCCGACGAGGATGTGGCCCACATGCTGCGCCGCAGCCACAAGCCCATCATCCTGGCCGTGAACAAGTGCGACAAGGTGGGCGAGGCCCCCATGGAGCTGTACGAGTTCTACAACCTGGGCTTTGACGAGGTGATGCCCATCTCGTCCGTGCACGGTCACGGCACCGGCGACCTACTGGATGCCGTGTGCGCACACCTGGACTTCAGCGAGACGGTGGTGGAAGAGGACCGCATCCCGGTGGCCATCATCGGCCGCCCCAACGTGGGCAAGTCCAGCCTGACCAACCGCATCCTGGGCGAGAACCGTATGATCGTGGCCAATGAGGCCGGTACCACCCGCGATGCCATCGACACCCCGGTGGACAATGCCTACGGCAAGTTCATCTTTACCGACACCGCCGGTCTGCGCAAGCGCAGCAACATCACCGACGGTCTGGAGCGGTATATGGTGGTGCGCGCCCTGGCTGCCGTGGAGCGCAGCCGTGTGGCCCTGATCCTGGTGGATGCCACCGTCGGCTTTACCGAGCAGGACAGCAAGGTGGCCGGTTATGCCCATGACCAGGGCAAGGCCTGCATCATCGTGGTGAACAAGTGGGACGCCGTGGAAGGCAAGGAGACCAACACCATGGAGCAGCAGCGCCGCGGCTATGCCGAGGACTTCAGCTTCATGGGCTACGCCCCCATCATCTTCATTTCGGCCCAGACTGGCTACAACGTGAACAAGCTGATGCAGCTGATCCGCGACGTGGACGCACAGAACGGTGCCCGCGTGCCCACCGGCGTGCTGAACGAGATGCTGGCCCGTGCCACGGCCCGCATGCAGCCGCCCAGCGACAAGGGACGCCGCCTGAAGATCTTCTACCTGACCCAGGCTTCCACCCGCCCGCCCACGTTTGTGGCCTTTGTGAACGCAAAACACCTGTTCCACTTCAGCTATCAGCGGTATCTCATCAACCAGATCCGCGAGAACTTTGGCCTGGAACACACCCCCATCCGTCTGGTCGTGCGGGAGCGCGGCTCCGGCGAAGTGGGTGCCAAGGACGTGTAAGCGCCCCGAAGGAGGCATCCGGGTTCCGTTATGATGCAAACCATCCTCATCGCCGTGCTCACGGCTACGCAGGCTTACCTGCTGGGCAGTGTGGACACCGGCATCCTCATCAGCAAATTCGTGTATCACGATGACGTGCGCAACCACGGCAGCGGCGCTGCCGGTATGACCAACATGTTGCGCACCTTTGGCAAGAAAGCCGCGGCCCTCACGGCCGCCGGTGACGTGCTCAAGGGGGTAGCTGCCGTGTGCATCGGCCGCTGGCTGTTCCACTTCCTGCCCGCCGACGCCGGCCTCTCGGCCTGGCTGGGCGTGTATCTGGCCGCCATCCTGGCGGTGGTGGGCCACCTTAAGCCCCTGTATTTCGGCTTCAAGGGCGGCAAGGGCGTGCTGGTGGCCGGTGGAGCCATTCTGGCCATCCAGCCGGTGCTGCTGCCGTTCCTGGCCCTGATCTTTCTGGCCTGCCTGCTGCCCACCGGTATGGTGTCGCTGGGCAGTGTGACCATGGCGGCGGCTTATCCGTTGTTGACGCTGGGCTACTGCCTGCTGCGTGGCTATGCCGTACAGGACCTGCTCATCTGTCTGGTGGGCTCTGTCATCATGGCTGCCATGGTCATCTACATGCACCGCTCCAACATCCAGCGCATCCGCGACGGCAAGGAATACCGCTTTGGCCGCCACGGCAAACAGTAAAATCAAACAATGAAACAGGCGGTGCCTGCACACAATGCTGTGCGGCACCGCCTGTTTTTCTTTTTGTAAGGTTATTCGTCGTCCTCGCCCGGTTCTGTTTCCGGTTCGGGGTGCAGCCAGTGGATGCCGCTTTGCGCGGGCGAAAGGTCCGGAGCGAGGTGGCCGTCCGGCAGATGGGCACCAAAGGCGGGCACAAAGAAGTATTTGCGCACGATGAAGATGAGGGCGATGGCACCCACACTGAGCAGGTTTTCCAGCGCCGAGTCATGGCCCACCACCAGATGGCGGGCAATGGCGTAGAGCAGCACTTCCAGACTGCTGCCGGGGCTGTGCTTGGCCAGCATCTTGATGAACTCGATACCGATCACGATGTCCAGACTGCGCTCCAGAAAGGTGCGGATCTCCACCTCGTTGCCGTCGATCAGCAGGCCGGGCATCCACCGGATGAGCGGCACGGCGCTGAGCAGCAGACCAATGAGCACCAGCCCGGAGAGCAGGATCTCCAGCAGGCTGGACGCCTGAATGATGTGGTTGCGCAGCTGGGTGCGCCAGTGGCTTTCCACATGCGAAGCGGGATGTTCCATAACAAGACCGTCCTTTCGGCATTCTGCTGTAGAAGATTCGACAAATCTTTGACATTATTGTAGCAGAAGAACGAAAGCGTGTCAATTCAAACGGTGCAGGTTATGGCAGGGATTCAGCCGTTGGCGGCTGCACTGCCGGCAGGCACATAGCCGGCCTTTTTGATGCAGGCCTGCCCGGCCTCAGTGTCCAACCAGTCGTAGAGCTGGCGCTCCGGGCTGTCGGCGGCGGCATCCGGGCGGATGACGGCGTAGAAGTCGTTGCAGAGGGGATAGCTGCCGTCGGCCAGTGTGTCGTTGGAGGGCATCACGCCGTCCACACTCAGCAGCCGCAGACCGGGCTGGGAGTACATCTGGTCGATGTAGTAGTACACCGAAAAGCCGATGGCGTTGGCGGAGTTGTTGTAGGCGGCAAGGCTGTCCACCAGTTCGCCCATGGCGGTGGGGGCCAGCTCGGTGGGCGGGTTCATCAGTTCGCCGCCCTGAATGAGCAGCTTCTGGAACAGGGTCTGGCTGCCGGAGTCAGACCGGCGCTGGAAGGCCACGATGTCCAGATCCTGACCGCCCACGTCCTTCCAGTTGGTGATCTTTCCGGCGTAGATGTCCCGCAGCTGCTGCTGGGTCAGGTCGGTCACGGGGTTGTCCTCGTTCACGATGAACACCAGTGCGTCCACGCCGATGGGCTTCTGCTCCAGCTGGACGTTGGCGGCCTCCAGCTCTTCCTTGACGGAATCCGGGGCTTCGTACACCACCAGCATTTTGGTGTCGGTGTTGTACAGACCAAAGCTCTCCCAGGCATAAGCGGTGGTGCTGACCGAAATGATGCTCTGGGCTTCTTCCAGGTCCATGCCGGTGGTGTCGGCCAGCATTTGCGCCATCAGGGGGATGCAGGCCGTGCTGCCGTCCAGGGCAGGGAAGTCCTCCACGGTCAGGAACGGTGCGGCGGTCACCTCACTGGCAGCCGAGGAAGCAGGGGGCTCCGGGGCGGTGGAAGCAGACGAAGCGGGCTCGCTGCTGCCGGAGCAGGCCGTCAGGACCCCGGCGGCAGAGCAGGCGGCAAGACCCAGCAGAAAGCTGCGGCGGGAAATTTTCGTGTTTTTCATCAGAAAAAACCTCCTGTCATGGTTCAGTAACCGAGTTCGTCATCGGCATTGACGGACGAGAAGATGCTCTGGCAGTAAAGCCAGTTGCCGTCGGTGTCCATCCAGCCGTAATAGAAGCCACGCCGTGCCACGAATACATGGTCCGGCAGGGCGTTCAGGCTGTTGTCGTAGTAGCTGTAGCAGCTGCCAAGGCCCTGCATCACCACGTTGCCGGTTTCGTTCAGCACATCGCATCCGGTGGCGTAACTGCTGCCGGGAACGCTGCGGGTGCCGTAGTACAGCGGCCTGCCGTTGGCATCGGTGGTGAGGTAGCCCAGATAATTGTAGGTCTCATTCAGGCTGCTCAGGTCGGAGACGAGGCCTTCGGGGCCGTACACCCGAATGGCAGCGATCTCATAGCTGTCGGCATCCCGCAGCTCCATCCAGACAAAGCCGTCCTCCTCACAGTCCAGCGTCACGCGCTGATCGTCCCCAATGGTCCCGGCGTTCACGTCGGTGAGCAGTGCTCCGGTGTCGGTGTCGTAGACCTTCAGGCTGCCGTCCTGCGCATACAGGGCGATGCGGTTCCCGGCAAGGCTGACAGCATACAGCGGTGTGACCTCCCCGGTGGAAAGGTCGTGCAGGGAATAACGATAGTCACGGTCCACGTTCCAGGTGACCACATACCCCGGGAAATAGTTGCTGGGCAGGGCGTCGAATTCGGCAATCACGCCCCGGTCCTCGGTGGTCAGGTCCCGCAGCTGATAGGTGCCGCTTGGGGTCAGGAAAGCTGCCATACCGTGGCCGCAGGTCTGCCGGTAGCCGCGCAGGCCCTCCCCGGTGGCGGGGTTGTGCAGGACCTGGTCGACCGGGCTGCCGTCTGCATGGGAGATGTCCAGTTCCACCCAGTCGTCCAGTTCATCCGGCTCATAGGAAATGCGGCTGGCCGTGGAGGTGGAGGACCCATAGGTCTGGGTGCCGTCCTTCTGCTGGACAGTGACCCAGCTGTGCAGGTTGCTGTCGTCATCCCATTCGTTCTCGGCAAGGTCTGCCGGGCGGGCGTAGCAGGTGAACACCAGCATATCCCCGCAGACGATGCAGCTGTAGGCACCCTCCGGCACCGGCAGGTTCTTGCCGGTGGCAAGGTCGATGACACTGCAGGTGCCGTAGCTGTCATAGTCGACATCGTAGTTGTCACCGACCATCCTGCTCTCCTGCAGCACCAGCAGACCGTTCTGGATGGTGGCGCTCTGCTCGCCGTCAAAGGCCAGCACTTCGTTGCCGTCCTTGTCGTACAGGGCGCTGCGGCGGCCGCCCCGGCCGGTGGAGTCCGACCAGGTGCGGAACCAGTAGTTCGTTTCGCCGGTCACGATATCCTGCAGCAGGCTCACGTTTTCGCTGCGGGCAGACTGGTACAGCACCTTGCTGCCGCACAGGACGGTGCGGCAGTCGCCGGAGTTGTCGTAGCCGTACAGGATGCGCAGGCGGCCGTCGTCCAGCCGGGCGGCATCGTACAGAGGTTTGCCCTCGGCGTCGGTGGGAACGGACACTGCCGAGGAAGCGGGTTTCTCGGAGGAGGCAGGCGGCATTACCGCGCAGCCGCAGCCCAGCGCAAGGCTCAGGGTCACGCACAGGGCAGCACTGCCCAGACGGGAAACAGTCTTTTTCATGGGAACACTCCTCTTAAAACAATACAAAAAGCAATGCAAAATGCAGATGCTACTGTCTGGAATGGAAAAACGCACCCGGGAGAAAGTTCCGGTTCATCTGGAACACGAAACAGCCGCGCATTCCATTGCAGAAAATGCGCGGCTGATGGTTACAGATTTATGACAGAAGTTCAGGACGCGGTTTTGCTCTGTTCGGCGTCATCCATCCGGCCCAGCTGCTGCAGAAATGCAATCAGGAAGGGCAGGGACACCAGGAAGGTGAGCACATCCGCGATGGGCTGGCAGATCTCCACGCCGAACAGCCCGTGGGTGCGGGGCAGGATGAGGATGAGCGGGATGAAGAACACGCCCTGTCGGCAGCAGGCCAGGAAGGTGGCCCGGCCGGACGCGCCCACGCTCTGGAAGGTCATGTTGGCCACCACGATGATGGGCTGCAGCAGCATGGCCAGGCACTGGTAGTGGAAGGCGGGCAGTGCCACGGTGGTGACGGCGGGGTCATCGCGGAACAGACGGACGAGGGCATCGCCGTTCACCCAGCACAGGCCCACCAGCACCACCAGCATGCAGAAGGCCGCTTCGATGGTGAAGATGGCGGCCTGCCGCACCCGGCGGTATTTGCGTGCACCGTAGTTGAAGGATGCCACCGGCTGCAGGCCCTGTCCCACGCCGATGGCCACCGAGATGATGAACATGAAGATGCGGGACACGATGCTCATACCGGCCACGGCGGCGTCGCCGTGGCTGCGGGCGGCAAGGTTCAGCAGCATGCCGCCGATGCTGTTCAGGCCCTGACGGCCAAAGCTGGGCGCACCGCCCAGCAGGATGCGGCCGAAATCGCGGGCTTCGCGGGTGACGGCCGAAAGGCGGAACTGGCTGACCGTTTTGCCCCGCAGGAACATGGACAGCAGGATGCAGAAGCTGATGCTCTGGCTCAGGGCGGTGGCAATACCGGCCCCGGCGGTGCCCAGCCCGAACACGAACATGAACAGCGGGTCCAGCGCGATGTTCAACACGCCGCCGGTGACCAGACCGATCATGGCAAAGCTGGCTTTTCCCTCATAGCGCAGGATGTTGTTCATCACCAGGCTGGAGATCATCAGCGGGGCGGCAATGAGGATGGGCCGCGCGTAGGCGCAGGCGTGGGGCAGGATGGTCTCGGTGCTGCCCAGCAGCATCATGAAGTGGGGCAGGGTACCAAGGCCCGCCACGGCCAGCACCACGCCAAACACCAGAGCCGTGAAAAAGCTGGTGGACGCAAACCGGGTGGCGGCGGTGGTGTCGCGGCTGCCCAGGCTGCGGCTGATGATGGTGCCGGCCCCGTGGCCCAGCATAAAGCCCAGCGCCTGGATGATGGCCATCAGGCTGGAAACAACGCCCACGGCACCGGACGCACTGGTGGAGATCTGGCCCACAAAAAAGGTGTCGGCCAGATTGTAGATGCTGGTGATCAGCATACTTAAAATGGTGGGAGCAGCAAGGCTGAGGATCAGTTGCGGGATGGGCGTCTCGGTCATCCGGCGAAACTGCAGCGCACTGCGGTCATCGCTTGTCATAAAAAGCCTCCTTGAATGGGATGGAGTAGGGAAAGCCGCCGCCAAAAGCGGACGGCGGAAATCAGCAACATCATAGTATAACGCAAGTACGGCAAAAAGTCGAGAGGGGAACCGTGTGGAAAAACGGCTCGCAAACCGGTGCGAAGGGGCAAAAATGACGCCGAAAGAACCGGCGATTCTGTATGATTTGCTAAAGAAAGGTCGAATTGCTTGTGGAAAATCACGATATGTGGTATCATTTAAGCAGGAAGATGTTGGCAGACCCTGCCCGGCATCGTGACAGATGGAGGAACTGAAGCATGAAAACCGTAGCACAGACCGTGATCGAAGCCGATCGTTTTTATACCATTGCCGCCCACACCGGCAATGTGATCCAGGCCGTGGAAGCAAGCAAGGACGGTGGCACCGTTCGTCTGGGCAAGTATGACCACAAGCCCGAACAGGAGTGGAGCTTTGTCCGGGTGGGCGAGGGCGTATACCGCATCCGCAACCGCGCCTCCGGCAAGCTGCTGGACCTGACCATGACCGGCACCGCCAACGGCACCTGGCTGCACCTGTGGGAGGATGTGGGCGGCACCTCCCAGATGTGGGAGCTCTGCCCCACGCCGGAAGGCACCGTGCGCCTGCGCTCGTCCTGGGCCGGCGGCAAGTGCGTGGACACCGTGGGCATGGGTGCCGAAGCAGGTGCCGTGCTGCAGATCTGGCAGGAAGTGCCCGGTGCCGACCAGCTGTGGACCATCGCTGAGGTGAAGGACCGCGCAAAGCGCACCGCTAAAAAGACTGCCGAGCCTGCTGTGGAAGCCGCACCCGCCGCTGAGGCTGTTGCCCCGGCAGAGGAGAAGAAGGCACCGGTCAAAAAGCCTGCCGCCCGCAAGCCCCGCACCACCAAAAAGGCCGCTGCGGAACCGGCTGTGACCGCCCAGCCCGCTGCCGAAAAGGCAGAAGAGCCGAAGACGGAGCCTGCCGCAAAGGCGGAAGCAGCAGAGAAGCCCGCCAAGGCTCCCCGCAAGACCACTGCCCGGAAGAAGGCTGCACCCAAGGCAGAAGCTGCCGCCCCGGCCGAAAAGCCCAAGCGCACCCGTAAGGCCTCTGCCCAAAAGGCAGATTGAGCAAGGCTGAACCCGTAAAAACCAGAAGCACCCGTCGGATCGTGGGACCCGGCGGGTGCTTCTTGCGTTTGCGGGAGGTTCACTCCGGCAGTTCGTTCAGGGCAAAGCGGTTCTTTTCAAAGGTCAGCAGGCCCTCGTCCCGCATCTTGCACAGCTCCTTGGAGAGGGCGCTGCGGTCCAGATTGAGGTAGTCAGCCAGCTGCTGCCGGTTGAACGGGATCTCGAACTGCAGACTGCCGCTGCGGGCGGCCTGTGCGGAAAAGTAGGTCAGCAGACGGCCCCGCACGGTCTTGGGGGTGGTGCAGAAGATGCGCTGCGAAAGGCTCAGGTTTTTGCGCATGGACACCGTGAGCAGGTTGCGCAGCAGCTTTTCGTGCACCGTGCCAGGCGCACCGCCGGAAAAGGCGGAAATGTTCACGAACAGCACTTCGCATTCTTCGGCGGCCACGGCGTCCACCATCATCACGTCGCCGCACAGCGCGTAGGTCTCGGCAAAGGCCTGCCCGGCAGAAATGCTGCTCAGGATGCTCTTACTGCCCCACAGGTCGAGATTTTCGATGTGGACGGTGCCGCGCAGCACCACGCCCAGAGCATGCACTTGCTCTCCGGCATGAAAAATGACGGCGTGCCGGGGGTAGCTCTTCGTGCGCAGGCAGCCGGACTGCTCCAGTGCAGCCCATTCCTCTGCCGACAGGCCCTGAAACAGCGGGGATGCAACGGGTCTCATAAAAAAACCTCACTTTCGTGGTTATAACAACCGAAGGTCTGCCCTGATTATAGTATACTCAAAGCACAAACACAAGGAGGCTTTTCTATGATCCGGAAAATCATTCATATAGACGAAGAAAAATGCAACGGCTGCGGGGCCTGCGTCACCGCCTGCCACGAGGGTGCCATCGGTCTGGTGAACGGCAAGGCAAAACTCATGCGGGACGACTACTGCGACGGCTTTGGCGACTGCCTGCCCGGCTGCCCCACCGGTGCCATCACCTTTGAAGAGCGCGAGGCAGCCGCCTACGACGAGCAGGCCGTGCTGGAAAACAAGCAGAAAAAGGCCGCACAGGCCGCAAAACCGGCCTTCCACGGCTGCCCGGGCAGCGCCATGCGCCAGTTCCGCCGGGAGGAAAGCGCACCTGCTGCCCCCACCGCAGCACAGCCGTCGCAGCTGCGCCAGTGGCCCTGCCAGATCAAGCTGGTGCCGGTGAACGCCCCCTATTTTGACGGGGCAAAGCTCCTGATCGCGGCCGACTGCACCGCCTACGCCTACGCCAATGTGCACGAGGAGTTCATGAAGGGCAAGATCACCCTCATCGGCTGCCCCAAGCTGGATGCTGTGGACTACAGCGAAAAGCTGACCGAGATCTTCCGCAGCAACGACATCCGGAGCGTGACGGTGCTGCGCATGGAGGTGCCCTGCTGCGGCGGGCTGGAACACGCCGCCGTGACCGCTCTGAAAAACAGCGGCAAGTTCGTGCCGTGGCAGGTGGTGACCATCTCCACCGACGGCCGCATCCTGGACCGATAAACGCATCAAAAAACGGCAGACGCTTTGCAAGGCGTCTGCCGTTTTTGCATATCAAGGAGGTTCAGGAGGCGCTCTGCGTGCCGGATGCAGCGCCCTGCACGAACTGCACCACGCTCTCGACAGTCTGGCGCAGCTGCACCAGCGAAGCAATGTCACTGTCCTGCATGCGGGAGGTGGGAGCGGTCAGAGTCGGAGCTGCCGGAGTCACGGTGCCGGTGAGCTCGGTGTGGATGCCGTGGGCCGGGATGTCCAGCAGGATGTGCACGGCGGGGGAGGCAGCCCGCAGCAGGCCGCTCTTTTCCACGCCCAGCGTCAAAACGGGGGAATCGGCGGCAGTGTCGTCAGTTTCCAGCCGGAAGTAGAGGTAGCCCTCCTTGGCGTTCTCCGGCTGCACCTTTTTGATCTTTTTCAGGTCCAGCTGGAAGTCGTTCATGGACTGCAGACTGGTGGCGGTATCATCCACGCCCAGCAGGCTGGCCAACTGGGTCTGGGAGATGTAGCTGCCCATATTCCATTCCGGGATCAGCACACCGGCCAGCGGATAGTTGTCGGTGATGCTGCTGCGCAGGGTGCGGTAAAGCTGCCCGGCATCGTACAGCGTCTCGTTCTTGCTGATGTACAGGCGGGTGAGGGGCTGGCTGCTGCCGCTGGCCTGCGGGTACAGCTCCAGCTGCAGGGCTTCCGGCGTATATTGGCCGTCCACCCGGCCGGAGGTGCCGCCGAACTGCGCCAGCACCTTATATAAAGCGGGCTCTTCGGCAGCGGTGGAAGTGATCTGGTAGTCCAGCGAAAAGCTGGCTCCGCCGGCAAAGCGCTTCACGCGGCGGCTCACCAGCCCCAGCGCGACGGCGGCGGCCACTACGCACACCAGCACAAGGCACAGCACCACCACGACCGCAGCGCGGGCACCTGTGCGTTTCTTTTTGGATGCAGCCATAAAATGTTCCTCCTTCAGGAAAATCTTTTTTTCAGCATAGCGGAACGCAGGGCGATTGTCAAGGACAGCGTTTTGGAATAAAACAAAAAACCTGAAACATCTCTGTTTCAGGTTTCTGGCGGAAAGATGGGGATTCGAACCCCAGAACGCTTTTGACACGTTACACGATTTCCAGTCGTGCGCCTTAGACCAACTCAGCCATCTTTCCACATCTTTTGTTCTGCCTTTGGGCGGGTGCCCTTGGCGCTTCACTATAATACCTGAAACCAGCTGTTTTGTCAAGGATTTTTTTGAAAAAGATTAGACTTTTTTCAAAATGACGTACCATCGTACTGCAAAATGACAAGAGGCGGGCAAAAGGTGTGCAGAGCCCTTGACGGGGAGCCAAAACAAGGCTATGATGGGGGCAGAGAGTGCAGCAGCAGGGCATTTCCTGCCGCAGAAATGGAAAACAAGGAGGATGGACTCTGTATGAACTATGCTGAAGTGCTGGCCAATGCGCGGGAGTGCATCGGCAAATACTGCAAGGCCTGCCCGGTGTGCAACGGCGTGGCCTGCAAAAACCAGATCCCCGGCCCCGGTGCCAAGGGCGTGGGCGACACGGCGATCCGCAACTATAATAAGTGGGCGGACATTCGGGTGAACATGGACACCCTGTGTGAGGGCGGTACCCCGGACACCACGCTTGAACTGTTTGGCAAGCAGTTCAAATACCCCTTCTTTGCAGGCCCGGTGGGTGCGGTGAACCTGCACTACTCCGAGACCTATACCGATATGACCTATAACGACGTGCTGGTACGCGCCTGCGCCGAGAACGGCATTGCCGCCTTTACCGGGGACGGCACCAACCCCACCGTGATGGAGATGGCCACCAAGGCCATCGGCGCGGCAGGCGGCTGCGGTGTGCCCACCATCAAGCCCTGGAACATCGACACCATCCGGGAGAAGATGGCCCAGGCCAAGGCCAGCGGCTGCTTTGCCGTGGCCATGGACGTGGATGCGGCAGGCCTGCCCTTCCTCAAGAACATGACCCCGCCGGCCGGCAGCAAGAGCGTGGAAGAGCTGGCCGAGATCGTGAAGCTGGCCGAGCGGCCCTTCATCGTCAAGGGTGTGATGACCGTCAAGGGTGCTTTGAAGGCCAGGGAGGCCGGTGCCGCCGCCATCGTGGTGTCCAACCACGGCGGCCGTGTGCTGGACCAGTGCCCCGCCACCGCTGAAGTCCTGCCGGAGATCGCTGCAGCCCTCAAGGGCACCGGCGTGAAGATTCTGGTGGACGGCGGCATCCGCACCGGTGTGGATGTGTTCAAGGCACTGGCCCTGGGCGCCGATGGCGTGCTGATCTGCCGCCCCTTTGTCACGGCCGTGTACGGCGGCGGCGAGGAAGGCGTGAAGTGCTACATCGACAAGCTGGCCGGGGAACTGGCCGACACCATGCAGATGTGCGGCGCTCACCGTCTGGCAGAGATCACCCCCGATATGGTGCGCGTATAAAACCGAAGAAAATCCGGAAAAGCCGGAGCATGCCTGCGGGTGTGCCCCGGCTTTGTTAAATTTTGTTGAAAAGATGGATGTACGAAATTTGAACGCTTGTGTATTGCCCAAAAATGCGCTACACTACAATCAACTGAACCGTAAACCGGATGCCTGCAGGCGGGAGTGCCGCCTGCTCATTTTTAGGAGGATCTATGAAAAAGAAAACCGAGCAGAACGCTGCGGGAGCGCCGCAGACGGGGAGAATGGCCGGTGCCGGAGCGGCCGGGTTCCTGAAAAAGAACTGGAAGTGGCTGGTCCCGGTGGCCTGCGTGGCCGTGCTGGGCGGTGTGTGGCTGCTCAAGCCCAAGGCCGACAAGCCTGCCAGCGTGGATACCAGCTATGTGGAGACCGCGCCGGAACAGCGGGACCTCGTCAATGCCCTGAGCGGCACCGGCACCCTGAAGCCGGCGAATACTTATAATGTCAAGTCGCTGGTGTCCGGCAAGGTGCTGACCTGCAGCTTTGAGGAAGGCGACAACGTGGAAGAGGGCGATGTGCTCTACACCGTGGACTCCTCCGACGCCACCACCAAGGTGGAGCAGGCGGGCATCACCCTGCAGCAGGCCCAGCGCAACTACGACAAGACGGTGGACCGCCAGTATGTGCGCGCGGAAGTGGCCGGTGTCGTGAGCAGCCTGAAGGTCGCCAAGGGCGACGAGGTGACCAGCGGCCAGGAAGTGGCCGTGATCCGCGACAACTCCAAGATGACACTGGCACTGGAGTTCCCGGCGGCAGACGCAGCCGGTTTCTCGGTGGGGCAGAGCGCGGACGTGACGCTGGATGGTACCTTTGAGACCCTGACCGGCACCATTACCGCCGTCACCGGCACCGATACCCTGAGCACCGGCAACCTGCTCACCCGCACCGTGACCATCTCGGTGCGCAATGCAGGCGGCCTGACCACCGCCCAGGCGGCCACCGCTACCGTGAACGGCGTGAGCTCCATCGGCGCGGCCACCTTCCAGTATCAGGCTGAGCGCACCCTGACGACGCTGGCCGCCGGTACGGTCACCGCCATCCATGCACGCGAGGGCGACAGCGTGAACAAGGACGACATCGTGCTGCAGATCAGCGGTGACGACCTGAGCGAGTCCATCCAGTCTGCTTCTGAGACCCTGCGTGGGGCCGAGCTGTCCATGCAGAGCACCCAGGACACCATGAACAACTACACCATCACCTCGCCCATCAGCGGCACCATCATCGAAAAGGCCGCCAAGGTGGGCGATGCCCTGAGCACGGGCAGCGACCTGTGCACCATCTACGATCTGAGCTACCTGGAAATGACCATCAATGTGGATGAGCTGCAGGTCAGCAGCCTGTCGGTGGGGCAGACCGTGCAGGTCACCGCTGACGCCGTGCAGGACAGGACCTATGAGGGCGTTGTGACCCGCGTGTCCATGAAGGGCGACACTAGCGGCGGCACCACCACCTACCCGGTCACCGTGCGCATCGACGAGACCGACGGCCTGCGCCCCGGTATGAACGCCAACGCGGAGATCGTGGTGGCCCAGGCCAAGAACGCACTGGCGGTGCCCAACGCAGCCGTGGTGCGCGGCAGCTATGTGCTGGTGACCCAGGACTCTCCCAGTGCGGTCAACGCAGACCCGGACATGGTCGCACCGGACGGCTTTGTGTACGTCAAGGTCAAGCTGGGCGTCAGTGACAGCGATTACACCCAGGTTGTCAGCGGCCTGACCGCGCAGGACACCGTGGGCTACGACCCCAGCTCGGTGAGCAGCGATACCTATTACGACAACGGCGGTTATGAGTACACGACCGACGGCACCACCGACACGACGGGCGGCGAGACCACCGACGGCAAGGCCGATGGGGAAGGTGCAGAAAGCACCGTGACCGAGGAACCGGCTGTTGACGAGCCGGTGGACGCCGGAAATGACGGCGAAGCCGACGGCGTGATCCTGACCTGACACGGAGGAATGCATGAGCGCTCTGATCGAATTTGAAGAGGTCTGCAAGTATTACCAGATGGGCGACACCACGGTAAAGGCCGCAGACCACATTACCATGAAGATCGACAAAGGCGAGTTCGTGGCCATCGTGGGCCAGTCCGGCTCCGGCAAGTCCACCTGCATGAACATCATCGGCTGTCTGGACGTGCCTACCCACGGGGTGTACCGGCTCAACGGCCGGGACGTGGGCAAAATGAACCGCAACGAGCTGGCGGCGGTCCGCAACGAGATGCTGGGCTTCATCTTCCAGCAGTACAATCTGCTGCCCCGGCTGAACCTGATGGAAAACGTGGAGGTGCCGCTGGTGTATGCGGGCGTCTCCCGCGCCGAGCGGCACGCCCGTGCCCGTGAGGTATTGGAGCAGGTGGGCCTGGGCGACAAACTGAAAAACCGGCCCAATCAGCTGTCCGGCGGCCAGCAGCAGCGTGTGTCCATTGCGCGGGCACTGGTGCGCAACCCGCCGGTGATCCTGGCCGACGAGCCCACCGGTGCACTGGACTCCCATACCGGACGCGAGGTGCTGGGGCTTTTGCAGCAGCTGCACAAGCAGGGACATACCGTGGTGCTGATTACCCACGACAACTCCATTGCCGTGCAGGCCGACCGCATCATCCGGCTGGAGGACGGCAGGGTGGTCTACGACGGCGACTCTCACGCACCGGAGGCCATGGTGCAGCCCACTCTGCTGCCCGAAACGCCGGAAAAGGAGGGACAGGCATGATCATTGAGACCTTCCGGCAGGCCATCCAGAACGTGTGGAGCAACAAGCTGCGCACCTTCCTGACCATGCTGGGCATTATCATCGGCGTCATGGCGGTCATCGTCATCGTGGGTCTGGGCAACGGTATGACCAAGAGCATGCGGGATAGTTTTTCCGCGCTGGGCACCAACACCCTGAGCATTCAGGTTTGGGGCTACGGCTCCCGCACCGTACCGGTGGGCGATATGTACGACATCTGCCAGCGGCACTCCGACCTGATCAAGGCAGTGTCGCCCCAGATCGAATTCAGCGGCAAAGCCAGCGGTACGCTGAAGATCGGCACCACCAGTTACCGCTGGTCCAACATCAGCGGTGTGGACGAGAGCTACACCGAAATGAAAAATTACCAGATCGCACAGGGACGCGGCCTGCAGTACATGGATATGCAGGACAACAAGCAGGTCTGCATCATTGGCGATTACCTGAACCGGGTGGCTTTTGGCGGCAACGGTGTGGGGCAGACGCTCAAGATCGGTGCCAACAAGTTCCGCATTGTGGGCGTGCTGGCGGCTAAGGTCAGCAACCCCACCATGCAGCAAGGCAGCGACGACGACTGCGTCTACCTGCCCTACACCACCGTGATGCGGCTTTCCAGCCAGAGCGCGGTGAATAACTACACGGCTGTGATGACGGACGAAAACTTTGCCAACGAGGCCAAAACCACGATGGAAGAGGAGCTGCAGAAGATCCTCAAGACCGAAAACGGCTACTATGTGTACAGCGCCAGCGAGTGGCTGGAGGAAATGAACAAGATGATCAACATGGTCATCGTGGTGCTCACCGGCATTGCCAGCATCTCGCTGCTGGTGGGCGGCATCGGCATCATGAACATCATGCTGGTGTCGGTGACCGAGCGCACCCGTGAGATCGGCATCCGCAAGGCACTGGGTGCCAAGGAGCGCACCATTCTGGCGCAGTTCGTGGTGGAAGCAGCCACCACCTCCGCGCTGGGCGGCGTTTTAGGCATCGCACTGGGCTATGCGGTGAGCATGGCGGCCAACAAGGTGCTGCCCATGTTCATGAGCGATACCACCATCACGGTGAGCCCGTCGTTCAACTCCATCGTGGTGGCCTTTGGCATCTCGGTGGGCATCGGCGTGCTGTTCGGCTATCTGCCGGCCCGGCGCGCGGCACGTCTCAATCCCATCGAGGCGCTGCGCTACGACTGAGCCCGAAGAAAGGGGAATACCTATGAAAAAACGTTTTCTCGCACTTTTGCTGGCGGTGAGCATGGCGGTGTCCATGCTGGCCATGCCGGCGGCTGCGCTGGGCAGTGCCAGCAACACGGCCGTGCAGACGGCCATCACGCTGGGCGGTATGGACGCCGGACAGACCGGCAGCCTGGACGCCGCCGTCACCCGCGGGGCCTTTGCCCGCATGCTGGTGGCGTTCTCGGCGTACCGGGAGAGCGCAGCCTCCCAGGGGGCTGTGGGCACCCTGTATAAGGACGTGCCCGGCTCTTCGCAGTGGGCACCCTACATCCGCATTGCGGTGCAGCAGGGCTGGATGAACGGCTACACGGACGGCACCTTCCGCCCGGACAACGCCGTCACGCTGGAAGAAGCCTGCACGGCCGTGCTCAAGCTGCTGGGCTACAAGATGACAGATCTGAACGGTGCCTTCCCGGCGGCGCAGCTGAACAAGGCTCAGGAACTGGGCCTGCGCAGCCAGCTGAACAGGGCACAGGGCCAGACCATGACCTACGAGGACTGCGCTGTGCTGCTGTACAACGCCCTCACGGCCAACACGGCCTCCGGCGGAGCCTATGGCAGCACCCTGGGCTTTACCGTGGCAAATGGTCAGGTGGACACCTCCACGGTGCTGCTCAGCAGCCTGAAGGGACCCTTTGTGGCGTCGGAGGGCACCCAGCTGCCCTTTGCACCGGTGAGCGTGTACCGCAACGACAAGGTGTCGGAGTCCGGCGAACTGAACAAATACGATGTGTATTATTACAGCGAGAGTCTACAGACGGTGTGGATCTATACCCGCCGCGCCGCAGGCCGCATCACAGCAGTTTCGCCCAGCGCCAGCGCTCCCACGGCGGTGACCGTGGCCGGTACCAGCTACCAGCTGGGCAGCTCGGCGGTGGCGTCCAAGATCTCGTCCCTGAACGGCGGCGGCGTGGGCGAAGTGGTCACCCTGCTGCTGGGCATGGACAATGAGGTGGCGGATGTGGTCACCGGCGAAGAGGCCGACAGCGTGTTCTACGGCGTGGTGCAGACGGCCACCCGCTCCCTTGTGGAGGACAACGGTGCCGACGTGCTGCAGCGCGTAGCAGTGATGTGCACCGACGGCATCACCCGCACCGTGAATGTGGACAAAAGCCTGAACTACCCCGCCGGCTGGATGGTGCGCATCGACGTGACGCCGGAAGGCGAGAACGTGACCGCTATTGAAAACCGGACCACCAGCGGCACGGTGAGCGCAGACGCCACCATGCTGGGCGACCATAAACTGGCAGACGACGTGCAGATCTTGGATACGACTACGGAGGGTGTGGCTGGGACGGTTCGTCCCAGCCGCCTATCCGGGACGAAACTGAACATGCTGAATGTCCGCTACTATACGCTTAACGACAACGGCGAGATCGACCGGCTGATCCTCAACGATGTCACCGGCGACCTGTGGAAGTACGGTGTGCTGGACGATATCCGCAACATTGCGGCCAACCTGCCCTCCACCAAGACCCCTGCCACTGCAGGGGATTCTGAGGGCGAAGGCTCTGATGGGACCACCCAGGTGCTGAAGGACCTGCGGAGCGTGCTGGTGCCTACCACCAGCGAGATCCTGTGGGGCGTCATCAACGGCGATATCCTCCAGACCGTGTGGAATAAGGTCACCAGCAGCACCGGCTCCCTGGTGAGCATCGGCGTCAAACAGCTGGCTAAGGTGGTAGGGGAGCCTTATGGCACCATCCTGAACTATGTGGGCGGCGGTGCCACCTATGTGTGCTATGTCAATGGACAGCTTACCAGCTACACCACCTCCATCAAATACCCGGTGCTGGCCGGCGGCCTGGCCGTGCGGCAGGAAGTGAACGGTTCGGTGAAGGCCATGGTGCAGCTGATGCCCATGAAGATCGACAAGGTGGGTGCCGCGTCAGTGCTGTCCGGTTCCACCCGCTATGAGGTGGCGGACAATGCCCAGGTGTACCTGTGGTACAAGGGCCAGTATTACGCCACGAAGCTGGCCGAGGTGAACTCGGACGCTTACTACCTCACCGGCTGGTACGACAACTTTGGCTGCGCCGCGGGCAAGCGCGTCCGCGTGATCGTGGCCGTGAAGAAGGACTGATGCGCTATTACAGCGCCCCGCGCCGGGCACTGCGCGGGGTACGGCAGCTGCTTTATCCGCGTCGGTGCCCCTTCTGCAATGCGGTGCTGGGCAGCATAAGGACCTGCCCGGACTGTGCGGAAGAAGTGGACCGGCTGCGCCGGAAGCCCGGCATCCGGCTGGACGCATCGCAGCATTATCTGGGCGGCTTGAGCGGCGCAGCGGCACCGTTCCGGTATGAGGGCTGCGTGCGGCGGGCCATCCTGCGGGCAAAGTATCAGGCTGCACCATGGACGGCGGTGGAGCTGGGCGTGGTGCTGGCAGAGCTTGCCTTTGGCAGCGAGGTCCGGATGAGGGGTGCGGAACCGGTGCCTCAGCGGGTGGAAGGTGCCCGGCTCGGCTATGACTGCATCGTGCCGGTACCGGCGTCCAGCCGCAGACGCGGGTACAATGTACCGGAACGCATGGCGCAGCCGCTGGCAGAGGCACTGGACCTTCCGCTGGAAACAAAGGCTCTTGGTCCTGCCCGCCGGAAGGACCGGCAGGCAGGACTGCCCTTTGAACAGCGCCTGGCCAATGTGGCCGGTGCGTTCCGCGTGCAGGACCCGGACCTCATAGAGGGCCGCCGCGTGCTGCTGGTGGACGATGTGATCACCACCGGTGCTACGGCTGCCGCCTGTGCACAGGCTCTGCTTTCGGCGGGTGCGGAGAGCGTGTTTGCGGTGGCTGTGGCTACGGTGGAATTTCCGCCCATTGCCCAGCCGACCCTGCCCTTGCAGGAGGATGCGGACGAAGAAATTTAAAAAAGTTGCCGAAAAGTGCTTGACAAAATGCGAGAAGTCGGGTATACTAATCAAGCTGTGAGCGACAGACGCTTACAGATATCCGGGTGTAGCGCAGTTTTGGTAGCGCGCTTGAATGGGGTTCAAGAGGCCGTGAGTTCGATTCTCGCCACTCGGACCAAGAGGTCCAACGATTTCGCAACAGAAGTCGTTGGACCTTTTCTTTTTTTGTGCCTGCGGCAGATGGCTTTTTTGCGTGCGACAGGAGAAACGACGGCAGAAATAAAACACAAAAAATTTGTAGGATATGTAGAATATCGCGCTTGAAATTGTGCATTTCTCCCAATAAAAACCTTGAAAACGTGTCAATCCTGAGAAAAAATAACCGCCTTTGTTTACAAAACGGTTACAGGTTGGTATACTTTATGGCAGTGAAACGTGAAAAACGATGCCAGAAAAGGGAGGAGCGACCAGACCGTGAATACCGCAGCGCCAACGACCGCACATAAAAAACTGGTGGGCATTCTGCTCACCATCGTGTTTGCACTCACCTGTCTGCCCGCAGCACTGGCTGTGGACCTGAATGTGGATGCCGGGTTCTACTTCAAGCAGAGCCGGGGCGGCACCTGCACGCTGGCTTCGGCTGCCATGATGCTGCGCCGCCGCGCTTACTTTGACGGACGGACCGACTGGGTGGATGTGACTGAAAACAGTGTGCGCTCCACGGCCTGGTCCAATGGTCTGGCCCACAGCTTTACATACCGGGAGATGCAGGTGGCCTATGCGACCCTGCCCTCCAATCATCAGGAAAAGACCCAGCTGCTCATCCAGCTGCTGGCTCAGCACCCGGAAGGCATCGTCCTGTACGACCGCACGCAGCCCCATGCCGTTCTGCTGACCGATTATACGAACGGCGTGTTCTACTGTTCCGACCCGGCCGGGAACATCTCTTCCGGCCGCATCCCGCTCACCAGCTCCAGCGTGTCCATTACACGGGCGTCCTGCTACTGGTATGTGAGCGCCGACCACAACGGCGCAGCCCTGCAGGCAGATGACCTGCGGCTGGAAGGCATGCGCTATCCGGTCAATGTGCACACCGGCAGCGGCATGGCCCTTACCGGCACCGCCAACAGCACCTCCGGCAGCACGCTGGAAGGTGTGCAGGTGGCCATCCTGGACGAGAACGACAAGATCGTGCAGTCCGCACAGGCCCAGGTGGGCGGAACCAGCTTCTCCCTCAAGACGCTGGACGACCAGATCCGCTTCGGTGAGCTGCCCACGGGCTGCTACACCTACATGGTCATCGTGACCGAGTCCAGCGGCGAGACCCTTTGCTTCGCCAGCGACTTCACCGTTTCGGATGCCGCCACCAGCACCGCTATCTATTGGTCGGTGCAGGACCCCGACGGTACCAAACTTACCGACCAGACCATTACGGCCACGGCGGAAGAAACAATCCAGAGCACCCTCGGCTGGCTGTCCGGCCTGTTTGACTGATCCCTTCTGCATGCATTTCACAGAGCCTGTCTCCTTCGGGAGATGGGCTCTTTTTTATCCGGACAGGGAAGTTCCGGGGTAGTAATGGGCCAGGATGTCGGCAAAGTTCTGCCCCTGCTCGGCCAGTGCCTTGGCACCCCACTGGCTGAGCCCCACGCCATGGCCGTAGCCTTTTGTGGTAAAACAGAACGCACCGCTCTCATACCGGACCGTGAAGCAGGTGCTGCGCAGGCCCAGCGCCTGCCGCAGGGCCGTACCGGTGATGCGCTGCCCGCAGACCGGCAGGGCAGCAACATAACCGGCGGCGGTGTACTCCGGGGTGCCGAACCACTGCTCCGGGGCGGCAAGGTCAGCGGTGAGGCCCAGGGCAGCCAGTTGCTGTGCCGTCTGCTGTGCCGAAAGGGTCAGGGCGTACTCGTAATGGTCGGCGGCAAGGTCGGTGCTGCTGTCCACCGAAACAAGGTAGGGCAGGGCGGTGCCCCAGACATTTTCGCTGGCCTCGGTGCGGCCGTTGGAGATGGCAAAATAGCTGGCACAGGCAGGGGCACCGTCGCAGAGCAGTACGGTATGTTCCACCTCGTCCACCAGCGCGGACAGACGGGCATAGTTGGTCTCATAGGCAGTGCCCCAGTAGCTGCGCAGCACCGGGTCGGTCAGGCAGCCCTGCCGTCGTGCCGGGTCGGCCGTCAGCCAGCCGATACTGTCCGGTGTGGCATGGTCGCGGCAGTACAGCGCGTAGCTGTGGGCGGCAACGGCCTGTGCCTTGAGGGCCTCGTCCGGCCAGCTCACCGGCATTTCGGCCGCTACCGCGCCGATGAGATATTCCCGGCGGGACAACTCCAGCACCTGCCCGGTGGAGGCATCCTGAATCAGGAACCGGTCCGCGTCACCGGCGTAGGCAGCGGAGATTTCCGGGGTGGAAGCAGTGCTCTCCGGTGACGAAAGCGGAAGGCGGACCGTGGAAACGGCAGGCCCCAGCACCGCGCGGGTGAGGTGGTAGGCGGCCAGAGGCAGGGCGCATCCAAGCACCAGGAGCAGGGCGCACAGCAGCAGAAAAGCTTTTTTCATAACGGGATCTCCCTTGCAGCGTGAAAAAGATTCTGTCTCCAGTATAAAAAGACCTGCCTGCAAAACCCTGCGAAAAAACGCTGCCCGCAAAAATGAAAGTCGTTTGGCACGGGCCGGTGAAAAGTGAACACATTGCGCTTGAATTTACTGCACAAAAGCGATAATATAAGATTATGTCCATCAGTGAGGATGGCAGGAAAGTATGGGAAAGTAAAAAATAGGAACCGGAAGAAAGGAGAGATCCCCCGTGAATTTTGCACATGCAGAAGTGGCGACCCTGGACCCCACCACGATGCGGACCCTGTGCGAGGAGTACATTGCCAACAACTACATCGACCCCGAGACCAGTGAGCGTCTGGGCGTCAAGCGCGGTCTGCGCAACCCGGACGGCACCGGCGTGCTGGCCGGCCTGACCAACGTGTGTGACGTTGTGGGCTACAAAAAGGATCAGGAAGGACATGTGATCCCCACCCCCGGCAAGCTGATCTACCGCGGCGTCAACATCAACGAGATCGTGGAGGAGGCCTACCGCAACGACCGTTTCGTGTTTGAGGAAGTGATCTGGCTGCTGCTGTTCGGCAGTCTGCCTACCCGGGAGCAGTTGGATGATTTTTGCGAGATCCTGGCAGAGCACCGTGCCCTGCCGGAGGGCTTTATGGATACCATGAATGCCCCCTCCCCCAACATTATGAATAAGCTGCAGCGTTGTGTGCTGGGCCTGTATTCCTACGACGAGCACGCTGAGGACCTGAGCCTGGAAAATATTCTGAACCAGAGCATCAACCTGATCGCCAGCATGCCCACCATGATGGTGAACGCCTACCAGATGAAGCGCCGCTACTACGACAAGCAGAGCATGTTTTTCCATCTGCCCAGGCCCGGCCAGAGCACGGCCGAGCACATCCTGAGCACCTACCGCCCGGACCAGAAGTTTACCCACGAGGAAGCAAAGCTGCTGGATATGTGTCTGCTGGTGCATGCGGACCACGGCGGCGGCAACTGCTCCACCTTCACCACCCGCGTGCTGTCCTCCTCGGGTACCGATACCTACTCGGCCATTGCGGCAGGCATCGGTGCCTTGAAGGGCCCCAAGCACGGCGGTGCCAACCTGATGGTCAACCGTCAGCTGCAGGACATCCTGAAGCACGTGGAGAACCCGGAGGATGACGATGAGGTGCGCGAGTATCTGCGCCGCATCCTGCGCAAGCAGGCCGGGGACGGCTCCGGTCTGATCTACGGCATGGGCCACGCAGTGTACACCATCAGCGACCCCCGTGAGGTGATCCTGAAGCAGCGTGCCCGCCACCTGGCCTACGAAAAGGGCTTTGAGGAAGAGTACAACATGCTGTGCAGCATCGAGCGGCTGGCCCCCGGCATCTTCGCAGAGGAAAAGGGCAGCACCAAGCCGGTGTGTGCCAACGTGGACCTGTTCAGCGGATTGATCTACAATATGCTGGGCATCTCCGAGGACCTGTACACCCCCCTGTTTGCCATTGCCCGTGTGCCGGGCTGGTGCGCACACCGGGTGGAAGAGGTCGTGTTCGCCAACCGCATCATCCGCCCGGCCTACAAGTACCTGGGCGTACGTCAGAAATACAAGCCGATCGAGGAACGCTGATGAACTCATTGATTTTGCTTTCGATTCTCCTGTCCGCTGCGCTGGGCATCGCCCGCGGGGCAGATCTTGCCTTTGGCACCGATGCCGTGACCGGGCTGTGTACGGTCGGCTCGGTGTGGTGGCGCTATGCGGCATTGGGCGCGGTGGTGCTGGCCGCAGTGCTCATCGGTCGGCACTGCGCCGGAAAAGCCGAGACGGTCCGCAGCCGTCAGCCTCTGGCCGGAGTGCTGGCCTTTGCCGGAGCCGTGTGCTTTCTGGCGGCTGCCGGTGCGCAGCTGGCGGTGGGCCTGTCGGCAACAAGCAGCTTCGTGCGGTCCATTCTGGAGTGCATCTGCGCGGTGTGGCTCAGCACGCTGGGCCGCTGCTGGCTTACCCCTTCCGGCTGGAAAAAGCCTACGGGCGGGCTGTATCTGGCGGTGGCGGGCAGTGTGCTGTTCTACTGGAATGTGCTGATGCGCTTTATGGAGAACAGCTCCAGCTGGCACCGGGTGGCCCCCACCGCAGCGGTGTGGCAGGCGCTGGCAGCACTGTTGCTGTTGAGCAGCCTTGCCCGGGCGCTGTACCTGCCAAAGCCGGAAAACGGCCGCACCCTGTGCGCCGCCGGTCTGGCAGCACTCTGCCTGTGCCTGTGCTGGGAGCTGCCCCATGCAGCGGTCCTGGCGGTTGGAGCAGCGGCAGAACCGGCCCTGCTGCCGGAGCTGTTTGCCGCGCTGGCACTGTGCTGCGTGGGAGCGCTGGGCGGTGTGTGCGCCGCAGCCTGCGCACGGCGTCCGGAGTGACGAAAACACCGCCCGTTCTCTTGGTGTAATTGCCCAAAACGGGAGAGGGAAATTCGATAAAATCGTACAAAAGCAAAAAATGATGGATTTACCTTGTTAATTTTTTGGCAGAGACTTGAAAGTTTCTGCATTTTGGTCTAAAATAAAGATACCGTGATTTATCCGTTTTAGGGTAAAAACAATTAGGAGGTACTATTAACATGGCTGTTAGAGTTGCTATCAATGGTTTCGGCCGCATTGGCCGTCTGGCTTTCCGTCAGATGTTTGACGCTGAGGGTTACGAGGTCGTCGCAATCAACGACCTGACCAGCCCCAAGATGCTGG
>ERZ791829.754-NODE-754-length-24654-cov-7.179438_pt1 | contig 24654 bp, 7 predicted proteins | sample MGYA00510296_ERZ791829 | MGnify/ENA primary metagenome ERZ791829 (study PRJEB30046, sample SAMN00791973) | human gut metagenome | study: EMG produced TPA metagenomics assembly of the A metagenome-wide association study of gut microbiota in type 2...
CCCCCCCTTCGGCGGTTGTATTGGGCTTAAAAAACATGTGCTTAGATACTGTTTTTAGTTCTTGATTTGGTCGTAGATGTAGTAAACGGTCAGGCCATACTGATTCCGTTTCTTGACGCTGTGCGAATGGTACCGGCCAAGCGCAGCGACCAGATCGGACGGACTTCGCCTGATGTTTTCGAGGAGAATGTCCGCGCCGATGCGCACATTTGTCAGAGGATCGAGCAGGTCTTCCGGACGCTTGACACGGTGTTTGTGCCATCGCCAGTTGATCTGCATCAGTCCGACATCCACGCTAGAAGTGTACTTCAAAACCTTAAATAGTTCCTCTGTTGCGTGTGCTTTAGACGGGGCGTAAATCGGTTTGTTGGGTAGACGTAACGTCCATGGATACGGGGCGGCTCCGCGCGCGTTTTTCACCGGCGAATACGCGCTTTCTGCAAGCGCAACGGCATAGAGCAAATGAGGGTCGATGTTCTTCTCCAAACCGACCTTCTCAAACACTGTTCCAGACAAGTCGAGGGCGTTCGCGTTCGACATCATGACGACCCCGGCCAGTGTCGAGATTAAGAAAGATTTCACGTTCATTTTTCATCTAAAAAAGGGCACCAAAATCGCATTGGAAAGCACGCACAAGCGGCACTTTTCTGCTGCCAAACTAGGCGAGTCACGTCCTCGCTCCGGCACGGTTATTGGGATGCGTTCGGCGGTCGCCGTCAGCATATCCGGTTGACTATCCCAGAAGTCGACCGATGCGCCATTTTGAGCGAAGAGCGACACGCCAAACTTCGTCTTTCGAATCCAACTTCCTACCCCAAAGGCACTCGCGTGCCTCACCGTTCTCCATTTTTCCCTCCCCCGTGGTGAGGATGTGTCCAACCTTCGCGTCGGGACGACGCCATTTCAAAGGCGCGATCTTCCTCTCTAGAGCGCTGAATGTCCCTCATGGACGTTCGTCGGCATGTTTCGCCTGGAACGCTCAACCATTGCAAACACGCAATGGAACTCCCTGCAGTCAGCCCAGGCCGTATTCATACATTGCTACCGAAACGCCTCTCGCTTAGCGAAACCATTTTTCTTCGAAAGAGGATTGGTTGGCGCGTGGGTGTCTTTGAAAATGAACGCAAGAAAAGGAGGGCTTCATGTCTTACACCAAAGCTCAATTTGCAGAAAAGCATGAGCAAGCGATCCGTCTCTTCCAGTCAGGTTTGGGCTACAAGGCCGTTGCTTCTGCCTTGCTCCTCAACCCTTACACCGTGAGGGACTGGGCTCGGCATTGGCGCTGCCAAGTCAAGGCAAATGCTTTTGTGACGCCAGAGGATAGGCAGAAGGCCATTGCTTTGCGTGCCGAGGGTGCATCTCTGATGGAGATCGTAGCGGAGATCAAATGTTCGAAACGCACCATCCTCGCTTGGCTAGCTCCAAAAACCATTTTTTCACGGAAAGGAAATCCACATGTCCGACAAGAAAGAAATCCAGAAAACTGAACAGCCCGTTGATCTCAAGGCCGACGCTCAGTCCGAAACGGAAGATGTTGAACAGGCAGAAGCCATGCAACCCTTGCAGCGCAAGGCGATGGTTCTGCGTCTTTACTTCGGGAACGTCCACAAGGACGAAGTGTTCCTGATGCTGGATGACGCGGTTCCGCCGCAGATCAACGAGTTCATTGGTGCGTTCTTGCAGAGTCTTGATGCGGTCTGGACCCCGAATCCGAGCAATCAGCGAGCCTATCGCGTGCGCAACATCACGGCCTACGAAGTTCAGTCAATCACGTTGAATATTCAGCAGCCGGCACAGGCTGTTTCTGAATCTGAAGTCGAATAGCAGGCGTAAAGCCCTCTGAACTCCACCTGCCTTACGCCTGAGTCGTCACTCGGGCTTTTGGCTTTTTCAGAACCTCATTGTTTGAGACATCATGAATAAGATATTCCGAACAGTTTGGAACCACCATCGTCGGCAGATCGTGGTGGTGAACGAAAACACGACATCGCATTCTCAGGCAACGGGGAGTACGGAAACGTCGTCTGTCGAGACCTTTGTTGCGAAGGCGAAGAAGACCCTCGGGCTCTCCCTGCTCGCAGCGGCTGTAAGCTCGTGCTTTGCGTTGCCGGCTCAAGCCTCGTGGATTACGGACAACGGCGGAAAGAACGGCACGCTTGACTGGACGGTGGGTACCGCCGGGACGACGACGTGGAAAACGCTCAGGGATCAGGAAGTTGAAATCCTCAAGGGGGAGACGCTCAATGTGAGCTCGATCGGTTCGAACTATACCGAATTGACGAGTTACACGCTCCCGAACATCACAGCTGGTAATCGCATTGTGAATCGCGGGACCTACAACATTCGATGGACTGGCAACAAGGCTCAGGCCGCCGCCGAAAATGAAGGAAACTTCATTGACAACTACGGAACGGTCAGTATCGTGATGAATCAGACGCCAAACTTTGGTGCTGAGAATACGCAGCCCAATGGCGTACATAACCACACTATCGCTGCCTGGGAAATCTATAAGTGGAATCTGGACGGCTCGGATGCCGCGTGGTTGAAGGATAAGCCGGCTTTTTATAACCGCCAGGGTGCGACCTTTAGCGTCGACATCAATGTCGATTCGACGAAGCTAACGAGCGACAAGGATGCAGCCAACTTCGGTTCGACAATTACCGGGTTGGCAATCAATGGGGCGGGAGACCGCTCAGGCATGCTAGGCAAGAATGCCGGGCACGTTTCCGTGGACATCGAACACGCCGCGGGTGCGCGAACCTACGGCTTATATTTGATGGAGGACGGGAATTCGTTTGTCAATGAGAAAACGGGCGTTTTCGACATTACGACCACCCATGAAAAACCAGCTGAGAACTTTCTGGATCCTGCGCTCAATTCGTATGCCGCCGGCATCAAACTCGGGAAGGCAACTTCCCTTCGCAATGAAGGCAAATTCAATATCAACGTCACGGGGGATAAGGCATTTGGCTTTGCAATAGGGGGCGCTGATGCCGGGGTCGCCCATTTGAACAACGTTGCCGGTGCGGTGATGACGGTGAATGCGACAGCCGATTCGAAGGACAGCAAGGACTATTCGTTACTTCTTGAAATCGGTTCGAACGACGTGATTGATAATTACGGCACGATCAAAGGGACCGCACTTGCCAAGGGCATCAAGGCCCAGGGCTTTGGATTCAATAATGCCGATGCGCGCCTCAATAACTATGCGGGTTCAGTTCTGAATATCACTGCTAAGGCCGTTGCAACTGCAGAGTCTGACTACCAAGTTCACGCCAAGGGTCTTTACGCTGACCACGGCGAACAATTCATCAACAACGGCAAAGCCACGCTCTCAGCCATCGTGGACGGTGCAGGAACCGAGAAGGTCACGCACGGCTGGGCTATTGACGGTCGTGATGCGGGCACGCTTGTTTCTAACACCGATACGCTCAATCTCAACTACACGGGTGCCATGGGCGGCGGTTTGTTCCTCACCAGCGGTGCGGCTTTTGAGAACAGCAACGCGACCACAATCACGGTGACGCGTCCCAAGGATGAAACCGTTCGCACGAGTTTGAAGGGCATTTATCTCGACAAGACCTCTCAGGTGACGAATGCCGGCAATCTCAAGATTGCCATGAACGGCACAGCTCCCAACGCATCCGCCAATAGTTTCCGCAATCAGGGCGGAGACATGACGGGCATTTTGGTTTTCGGCAATGATGCGTCCGTCCTGTCGCTTCACAACAGGAAGGGGGCAACCATCGACATCGATGTCGAGGCGGGCAACAGCACGAAGAACCAGACGAACGGCATCCGTACCTACGGCATACAGGCTTCGAGCAATCTCAAGAACGAAGGCACGATTGATGCGACGGTGACGGGCAACTACGGTCAGGTGGCCTCGGACTTCGAACCGTTTTCCGCTGTTGGCTTCAGCATTGATGGGGCTCATGCGACTTCAGAAGCGAACGTTGCTCACCCTCGCATCGAGAATACGGGCGTGATGAAGGCCGATGTGACCTACACGGCTCAGGGCATGACGCCGACGATCACGCCGTCCAAGGCGAAGGGCTGGGCAACCGGCTTCAACATGCACGGCACGAGCACGTTCGTCAACGACGGGACGCTTGAAGCGCGTGCGCATTCCACGGTTATTGCCAAGGCCGCTTCCGTGCAGGGGAGCGAATTCATCAACAACAAGAATGCGGTATTCGAGGCCGAAGCGACGGGCAGCGGCAGCTTTGCGGCGGCCCTTCAGGTGGGGCGTCCCAACTCCGACATGGTCGAAGTCCCGAGCTACGTCTTGAATGACATCGAGGGAACGCTGACGCTTACGGCTTCTGCCCCGGATGGCGGCGCTCACGGCATCTATCAGTCCGCAGGCAAGATCGAGAACAAGGGCACGATTACGGTTGAGGCCACGGGGCAGAACGTCAACGGCGTGAATCTCGCGAGTCTGGACTTGGAACGAACCACGGCTGTCAATCCTGAGTTCCTGAATCTCGGGAATCTGACGATTACGGCCAAGGCGCTTGAAGAAACGCCGACGGAAAGTCATACTGCCAACGGTCTGCTGATAGAGACCGGCAAGTTCACGAATACCGGCAGTCTGACGGCGAACGTAGACGTCAACGGCACGGCCCGAGGGATAAGAGTCGAAAATGGAACCTTTGCCAATGCAAAGGGGGCAACGACTAATCTGAATGTGAAGTCTGAGCGTGAGGTGTACACAACCGGGTTTGCCGGCGGTGTTGAAATTCTCAGCAATTCGACGTTTGACAATGCCGGCGTGCTCAATATCGACCTTGAAAGTCATGCACATTTTGTCAAGGGCTTTTCCTTCAAGGACAAGACGTCCATCCTGAAGAACACGGGAACGATCACGATTGTGGGTGTCAACCACGGTGACGGACAGAATCAGGTGGAAAATCCGTCACTGACGGACGTGGACGGTGCCTACGGCATCTTCACCAATTCCGGTGAATCCTTCTCGAATGGCGGGAATCTCAATATCGACGTGCAGTCGAAGAAGGGGAAGTCCTATTCGATTGTGGCAAATAGCGCTTCGTTCGCCAATGAAGAATCCGGGAACGTGAATCTGACCGTCAAGGTCCATGAAGATGCCGCCTATGGCATCCAGGTGAATGGCGCATCAGGCAGTGCCGCCAACGCCGGCACGCTTACGATGGACGTGACGGGCGGCACGACGGAAAAGGGCAATGCCTACGGTATTGCTCACCGAGCGGGTTCTTATGTCGGCAACACCGGCAATATGACCTTTAATCTCCATGGTGTGACGAGTGCTGCTTCGAACGCCGAAGTCGGCGCAATCGTGACGACGGGTCAGGGTACCAAGTTCAAGAACTCTGGCCGCATCGACATTACGGGCCGTCGCACGGGAGACATTGTCACGTCGGGCGACGTGCTCGGCATCCGTGTGGCTGACAAGGGTGTCTTTGACAACGCCGAAGCGGGCGTCATCACGATTGACTTGGGGCCCACCGGGAACAAGCAGGCTGCCAACTACTACGCCGTCCAGGTGCTCAATGGTTCGACCTTCGGCAACGCCGGCACGGTCAACATCACGCTCGACCATGAAGCGGACAATCTGGGAGCCGTGCACGGCCTTCTGCTTGCTTCGGATGCCGTAGTCAACAACACGGCCACGGGCTCGATCAAGATCGACGTTTCGCCCGAGGACGTGGGTTTGAGCGACGTCTTGGCCATCAACGGCCAGGAGGCCACGATCCGCAACTACGGCACGATTGAGACGAACGGTGCGGTGCAGGTGGGTTCGATTGTCGGCAGCAGTGCCAGTCTTGATGGCGGCACGGTGAAGTTCACCGGCAAGGATGCCGTGAGCACTGTGACGACCGAGCTCAAGACCGGCACGCTCGAAAATGCGGGCACGCTGACGGTCGGAGCCAAGGATTTGCCGAATTGGGCGGTCAATGTCTACGACCTCAAGAATACGGGCACGCTTAATGCGGGCACGCTCATTGCTCTCAACAGCATTGACAATACGGGTGTACTGAATCTCGACACCACGCAGCGCATTGCGATCGGACTCTATGGCAAGGATGCTGCTTCCGGCGAACATGTAACGCTTGTGAATCGCGAGTCAGGCCAGTTGTCGATCAACGTGGATGCGGATTCGGCTCTTTTAATCCAGACCGGCCACGTTGCCGGTATCGACCTCTTTTCTCCGACCAACGCCCCCGATTTGACGGGCGGCGACTTCACGAATCTCGGCACGACCAACATCACGGTCAAGAGTGAGCGGGGAACCAACTACGGCATTGTGGCCGACTCGACGCATGAGTCCACCATCCGCAATGACGGCACGCTGACGATTGACGTGACACAGACGGCTGCGGATGCCACATATGGCGTTTCCGGCATCAGGGGCAACCACAACACGACGCTTGTCAACAACGGTACGCTCTCGATTGAGGGCGCAACGGCGGGTGGCGGTTACCTACAGGGCGTTGTGCTTTATGGCTCCGAGACCTCGCGCGGCAGCTTCCGCAACGACGGTACGACGAGCATCACGCTTTCGGCCAATGACGGTCTTGATCCGGCCACGGCGACGAATGCCGGTGCGATCGGCCTGCACTTGAGCTATGGCGACGGTGTGAACACGGGCGACATGACGTTCGACATTGCTGGCCTTCGCACGGATGCCATCAAGCTTGAGAATGGTTCGACCTTTACCAACAGCGGCAGCATCACGGTCAATTCGAAGGCGTCCGAAGGTAATGATCAGGCCATTTTTGTGATTAGCGGCTCGACTTTCACGAACACCGAAAGCGGTCATTTCACCTACAACTACATCAACGAAGATCCGTTGCTGAAGACGGCCTCGTCGGACGGCTTGTCGATGACGGGTGGTAGTTCCAGCGTCAATCAGGGCACGATCGATATTCATCTCAAGGACTTGGCCCAACGCGAGACCGGGAAGTTCATGAAGGGCTTCTATGTCGGCGATAAGGTGACCTTCACGAACAGCGGCGTGATCAAGCTGACGAGCGAAACGCTGGGGTCTGCCGAAGCCATCGACGGCGCGGTTGCCGTCAACGGCGTGTTTGAGAACCTGAGTGATGTGACGCTCGACGTCACGTCTCACGGCAGTGATCGCCAGGTTTGGGTAGGTGTCGGTACGCTCAACAACAAGAAGAACCTCACTGTGACGGCCTTGAACGACGGCAACGGTGATGTGGTCGGCTTCATGCACGACTGGAAGTTCACGACGCCTGATGTGCAGACCCTCCACGTCTCGAACGAAAAGGACATGACGCTCACGCTCACGGCCAATGCCGGAGATGCGATGGTCTTTGACATGCAGGGTTCCGAGCGCTTTGACAATACGGCCAACGGCGTGGTGACGGCCAATGTCTCGGGCGGCACGGCTGCCAAGGGCTTTGTGCTGGGCGACACGACGATCTTCGCCAACGACGGCACGCTCAATCTGACGCTCACGGGGCTTGCGGCTGATGCGACGCTCGCAGGCTTTGAAGCCTTGTCTGACGGCATGACCGCCACCAATTCTGGCGATCTGACGATCACTCTGGCTGGAAACGGCAAGACTGCTGCGGGTCTCAAGAGCGATGTGGCCGGAGCACGCTTTGTGAACAACGATACGCTCGCGATCAATGCGACGGGTTCTTTTGAGAACCTGACGGGTATTGATTGGGCGGGTGAAGTGGCCAATGCGGGTACGATCACGACGAATGCGGGTCTCAACATCGGTTCCGTGACGGGTGCAGGTTCCTTGACCGTCACGGGCGGTGATGTCCGTGTCGGTTCGCTTACCGATCAGCAGAGCGTAACGCTCAGGAATGTGGGCTCTGCAGCGTTTGATACGATCAGCATGAAGTCGGGCACGCTCTCCATTGAGAGCGGCAAGACGACTGCCAAGGTCACGGGGACGAGCACGCTTAAGCATCTGACGAACGCAGGCAATCTGACGCTCGGCGGCACGTTGACGCTGGGCGCTTCCGGCGCACAGGGCTCGCTCACGAACACGGGCACGCTCACGATGGGCGATGCGCACGTGGTGGGGAGCGTACTCAACAGCGGCACCTTTACGTCCGGTGACATGGACGTGGCGGGGTCTGTCCACAACACGCGAACGGGCGTGATGCAGACGGGCACGCTCACGGTGCGCGGCGACAGAGCCCTCACCAATGAAGGTGAAATGACGGTTGCCGACACGTCGTCGGTTTTCGGTACGCTCACCAACACCGGCACGATCTATCTCTACGACAAGTCCCTCGTTGGTGAGGACGGTCAGATCGAGAACAAGGACGAGCTGCTTGTGTACGGCACGCTGGAAGTCAACGGTCTTTTGATCAATCTGGGCACGTCGAAGGCCGAGGAGCTGATTCTCAACGGCGAATCCGTCTCGGGCGTGCAGAGTGCGTTCTTCTCCATGGATCGCGCCAATGAGGGTGCGGAGTCGATTGTCCAGTCGGGCGAAATCAACGCCAAGCGCACGAATTACGGCAAGGACTACTGGGGCACCGTGACGGTTAATGCCGTCTACGAAAACCATGATCTTGTCTTTGCGGGTTCGAGCGACACGGTGCTCGACCAGTCGGGACAAGCGCTTGCGGGCAGTGGTATGACGATTGCCGCAGGCGGTTCGATTCTCAATCAGTCGGGAGCCACGCTGCGTGTCAACGGCGCTCTGGACAACTCCGGCACGATCTCGGGCGGAACGCTCGCCCTGGATGCGGGAGGCCAGTTCACGAACCGCAAGAACGTGAACGTGGACAAGCTCACGGGCTCGAACCTGACGTTCACGCAGGGCGAAGCCGGCGCGTCCTTTGAGACGACCAAGAATGAAGTGACGAACTCCCAATTCGTTTGGACGCAGGGTTCCATTTCGCTCGATGCCCTCGGCAAGGGAAATCGTTATGAGTTGGGCGGCCATGTCGGCGACAGCGTGACGGTTGACCTCGATCTTCTGACTTCGGACTCGACGGTGAACATCGGTCAGGGGGCCGAACTGGCGGTCGGCACGATTTCGCTTGACGGAACGGAAAGCACCGTCACGCTCGCGGGCGGCACGTTGAAGACCAGTCTCGATCAGATCTTCTCCGACGTTGAAGTGAACGGCGCGGTCGACATCGATGCCGAGTCCTCGAAGGATACGGTGAACGTGGCCGGCATCACGGTCGCAACCGGCGTGGGCGGCATCAAGGATGCGGTCTCGAAGGGGATTGCGTTCAACAGCGGCACGGTGGCCTTTACGGACCGCGTGTTTGCGCTTGATGTCGCGGGCGACGTGCTCGCGAAGCTCGAAGCCGATGACAACGGCACTCTGGAAGTGGCCTTCAACGGCAAGGCGGCAGGCGTGGATGCCTTTACGGTGGATGTGGCCAACAAGGTTGTGGCCACGAAGCCCGAAGGCGGGTCGACCTATGCGGTCTTTACGGGTGAAACGCTGGTCAACAAGGACGCAGAAGAGCCGGGGCTCGGCTACACGCAGCTTGTGGTCGGGGACATTGATCCTCGCGGACGCTATACGCCGAACAAGAACACGCATCGCGTTGAGCAGTCGATGGGCTTCAAGAACGTGACGGGCGTCACGGGCGGCCTGTACATCCACGACGCGCGCTTCGTGCTCGTGGGCGACAAGGATCAGGCGATAGACCTCGCCGACGGTCTCGTGCAGGTGATCGGCGGGAGCATGAGCGGTGACGGTCTCACGCTCGGCTCTTATGGTTCCGAAGCTGCCACGAAGGGCCATTTGGCAGAACTCAATCTGGGCGTTTTTGCAGAAGACGGCGGCTACCGCGTGGCGGGCGGCGCGACGGACGTGCACAACGGCGACTTCACGGTGGATGCGCTGCGTCTGGGCGGCACGCTCACGGTGGGCGACAAAGACCGCGACGACAAGGGCAACGCCAAGCTCACGATCGGCAATCTCACGGCTTACGCGGGCGAGCTTGTCAATCATGGCAACACGCATATCGGCACGGTAGCCTCGGGCGACGACAAGCCCGTGATCAAGCTTGAGAACTACGGGTCGATGACCATCGACAATGGGCTTGTCGAAGGGCGTCTTCTCAACAAGGAAGGCGGCACGCTTACGACGGGCAATCTGACGCTCGGCTATACCGACAGCCTAAACAACGGCACGTGGACTGCCGAATCGCTCACGATTGCCGGTGCGAAGCAGTATGTGGGCGATCTCATCAGTCGCGGCGAACTCTACAACGCGTCGACCCTCAATGTGGCCAACGGCCTCACGCTGGAGTCGACCGCCCTCACGCAGCCCGAAGCCACGGGCGGCGTGCTCACCAACCGCTCGACGATTCGCAGCAAGCCCGCAGCGCTCACGGTGGGCGGCACGTTCACGATGAAGGAGAAATCGTCCTTCACGAACGAAGGCAAATACGCCCTCTTTACGGCTGACGCCATGGAGATGGCGCAGAGCAGCACCGTGACGAACCGGGTCGACGGTGCGATCACGATCAAGAACCATGCAAATATTGCGGGCAACTGGACGAACGAAAAGGGCACGTCGAATTTCGGTGCCCTGACGGTGACGGATACGGGCTCGATGATCAACAACGGCACGCTTGCCGTGGGCGGGAAGACCGATCTTGCGGGTTCTCTGACTGGTACGGGCAATGCAACGCTTGACGATCTGACGATTGATCCGACGGGCGTGCTTGCCATGACGGGTGCAGGTGCGCTGACGGCAGGTGACGTGGTGGTGAACGCGGGCGGCATGATGTCCGTGGCGGGCGCCTCGACGCTTGCTTCGCTCACGGCAACGAATGCGGGCGAATTGGCGTTTGGCACGCTCTCGATGACGGGCGACCTGAATCTCACGGGTTCCGTCATGACGGCTCTGCTCTCCCAGGCAGGGAATGTGACGCTCTCGGGCTCTCAGTTGACGAGCCAGCGTGATGCAACGTTCGCGTCTTTCACGATGACGGGCAGCGAAGCCGCGTTCGGCAACACGACCGTGGCGGGCGATGTGTCCGTGACGGGCGGTGTCCTCACCACGGGCAACCTGACGGGACAGAACCTCACGGTTCGTGATCAGGCGTCCGTGAACGGCAAGACTGCGCATGTGGCACGCCTTGACGCGAAGGACGGCACGATTGTGCTCGATGCCATCACGTCCGACGGCACGATCCTGCTCGACAACACGACGCTCAAGGGGCATGTGGTGTCCGGCACGGACATGACCGTCACGAACGCGGGTGCAGTGACCTCGACGGGTGCAACGACGCTCAATTCCCTCACCATGACGAATGCCGAGGATTCTTCCTTTGGTGATCTGACGGTGAACGGCGTGATCGATCTGACCAACACCAAGCTCACGGCCAATCTCGTGAAGGGCGGCGACACGACGCTCTCCGCGTCCGACATCACCTCCACGGGCAAGACGACGCTTGCAAGTCTCACGATGACGGACGCTCAGGAGTCGTCCTTTGGCGATCTCACCGTGACGGGTGACGTGAATCTCACGAATACCAAGCTCACGGCTAATCTCGCCTCTGGTGAGGATGTTGATCTTACGGGTTCGACGCTCGTCTCTACGGGCGTATCCAATCTGACGACACTTTCCCTTGCCGAGGGTTCGGATGCCCAGTTCGGTTCCGTGAACGTCGCGGGCAATCTTGATGTGAACGCTTCCGTCCTCAAGGGCGAGCTGACACAGGCAGGCGCAACGACGGTCGGCGCAAACGGGCAGATTCTCTCGTCCGGCCCGACGACGCTCGAAAGCCTCACCATGACGGATGCCGAAGATTCTTCCTTTGGTGATCTGACGGTCAACGGCGTGGGCGAACTGACCAATACCAAGCTCACGGCGAACCTTGTGAAGGGCGGCGACACGACGCTCTCCGCATCCGACCTCACCTCCGAGGGCACGAGCGAACTGGCTTCGCTTGCGATGACGAACGGCTCGAACGCAGCCTTCGGCACGCTCACGGTGAACGGTGCGCTTGATGTCAATGCATCTACCTTGACGGGCGATGTTGCTCAGGCGGGTGCCACCACCGTCACGAACGGCGCTCAGGTGACTTCCTCCGGCAAGACGACGCTTGCAAGCCTCACCATGACGAACGCCAAGGATTCGGCCTTTGGCGAACTCACGGTGACGGGTGACGTGAATCTCACGAACACCAAGCTCGATGCCGATCTGCGCAAGGCAGGCAACGTGACGCTCGAAGGCGCAACGCTTGCGTCAGCGGGTGCAACGACGGTTGAGAACTTCGCGCAGACGAACGGCACGACCACCTTTGGCGACTTGACGGCCAAGACGGTGTCTGTGACGGACGGTGCGTTCACGACGGCGGGTCTCACGGCTGAGACGGCGGCCTTTGCGGGCAAGACCTCTCAGGTGACCTTGAACGGCCTCACCACGGTGGGCACGCTCACGGCGACGGGCACGAACGTCAAGACGTCGGATCTCGTCATTACCGATGCGCTCACGAACGACAGCACCTTGACGGGCAAGACCTTCAAGGCGCAGGGGACTGACGGCAAGCAGGTTGTCGTGACGAATGCCGGCACGCTCACCTTCTCGCAGGGTTCGGGTTCGGTGGCCTACAGCCAGACGGCTGGAGCCTTCAATGTTGCGACCAACAACTTTGCCAATTCCACCTTCGACGTGAAGGGCGGCACGGTGAAGACGAACGGCCTCGGCAAGGGCAATGCCTGGACGCTTGGCGGCATGAAGGATGCGTCCGTCTTGATGACGCTTGATCGCCTCACGTCTGACGGTTCCGTCTCGATCAACGAAGGCGCAACACTTGAAACTTCGCTCATCACGCTTGACGGCAAGACCGAAACGGTGGTGCTCGCCGGCGGTACGCTCGCCACGATGATGGATCAGATCTTCGACGACGTGAAGAAGGATCAGGGCATCGACATCGGCGCAGGCAAGCCCGGCGACATCGTGGATGTCGAAGGTCTAAACGCCGTGGTCGGCGTGGGCGAAATCAAGGATGAAGTCTCGACCGGCATCGGCTTTGATGCGGGTACGGTGGCCTTCAACGACAAGGTCTACTCCCTGACGCTCGCAGCCGACGTGCTCGGCAAGCTCGAAGCGGACGACGGCGGCGACCTGGAAGTTGTCTTCAACGGTCGAGCCAACGTCAACCAGTTCACGGTGGACGTGGCCAACGGCATCGAAGCCACGCAGGGCGGCAAGCCCGCGCATGCGGTCTTCGCCGGTGAAACGCTCATCAATGCCGACAAGACCCGGCCCGACCTTCAGTACGCGAAACTCGTCGTCGGGGCTGCTGATCCGGCCATTGCGGATGCGCACAACCTCACGCAGTCCATGGGCTTCATGAATGTTACGGGTGTGGCCGACGGTCTCTTCATCCGTGGTGAGGATACGGAATTCGTCTTGGTCGGCGTCGATGAAAAGGCGCAGGGCGTGGGCGACATCCACAACTTCATGCTCGCCGACGGTGCGGTTGACGTGGGCGAAGGCGCAGCCTTCACGATGGGTTCCTATGGCAAGGCCCTCGGCACGGAAGGCAAGCTCACCGCCATCACGAACAACGGCACGGTGAACGTCAAGAACGGCGTCTTTACGGTTGAATCCCTCACCGGCAACGGCACGCTGGCCGTTTCCGACAAGGATCACGCCAAGGTGGCCGCCGCCCTCAAGGCGACGACCCTCGAACAAGCTGCCGTCAACAACTTCGGCACGATTGAAGCCCATGCGATGACGGTGGGTTCGCTCGATAACGCCGGCACGGTCAATGCCGACACCCTCACGGTCGACGACATGAATGCAGCGGCCACGAGCTCGATCACCGCCGAAACCTTTGTGCTCAACAGCACGGCTACCAATGCGGGCACGGTGAATGCCAAGACCGCAACGGTGGCGACGGGTGCTCAGTTGACGAACACCGGTTCCTGGACGGGCAATGCGCTTGATGTGGACGGCACGTTCGTCCATAACGGCAAGACGCTCGATGTCGCCACGGCCACGATTGACGGCACGCTCGCGAATGCGGGTGCTGCCGACATTGATGCGCTCACGATCAACGGACACGTCGATCAGACGGGTTCTCTCACGGCCAAGGGCGTGACGGTTGCGGACAATGCAGACATCGTCAACAACGGTTCCCTCACCACGGATACGCTCACTCTCAACGGAACGTATGCTGGCAAGGGCGGCCTCAATGCCAAGACGACGACTGTCGTTGGCACGCTCACTTCGAGCGCCAAGGGCATCCATCTCGGTGAACTGACCGTGACGGACGGCGACCTGACGGCTCTCAACCTCACCACGGGCAATGCCACGGTGACGGGCAAGAGCACCGTCACGCTCGACAACTGGACGGGCAAGACGGTGACGCTCTCGGGCACGACGGCGGTAACCGATGCCATGACGTCTGATGCCCTCACCACGACGGGCACGCTCACGGCGGGCAATCTCACGACGAAGACGCTTGAGCAGAGCGGCACGCTCCGCGTGACGAAGACGCTCACGGCTGACAACGCGACGCTCTCCGGCAAGGCGACGGTCGACGGCCTCCTCGACGTTGACGTGCTCACGCAAAAAAGCGGCGAACTCGTGGCCCAGAACGTTGATGCCACGGAAGTCTCTCTGTCCGGCAAGGCGGATGTGGGCACGCTCGCCTCCGACACGCTCACGGTCTCGGGTTCTCTCGAAGCCGACGAAGTGACGACGAGCACCTATGAGCAGACCGCAGGCTCTGCCGACATCGGCACGCTCACGAGCACGACCCTTGCGAACGCGGGCGACATGACCGTCGGCACGATGGATGCGGCGCTTGCCAACACGGGTACGCTCACCATCAAGACGGGCTTTGCGCTAACGGGCTCGAATGCCGGCACGATCACGGCTGAAGCCTCCAAGGGAACGTTGACGGACTTCACGAACAACGGCACGGCCTCGTTCGGTAAGACCACGGCCACGGGGCTTGCCAACAACGGCACGATCACCTTTGCCGACGCGACGCTCGAAGGGGCGAACAACAACACGAAGGACATGTCTGCGGACATTCTCAACGTGAAGGGTTCGCTCACGACGACGGGCACGCTCACGGCGGGCAACACCACCGTAACGGGCACGCTCAGCGTCAATGGCGGCAAGACCTCGCTCGATGCGCTCAATCTCAAGGGAACCCTCGGCACGAAGGGAGAACTCACGGCCCGGAAGGCCGAGATCACGGGTTCCTTCAATCTGACGAGCGGCAAGACCACGATTGGCAACACCACGGTCAACAAGGGCCATGTGAACGTCGCGGGCGGCAGCTTCCACGCAGATGCCTACACCCAGAAGGGCGGGTCTCTCACCCTTGCTCAGGGCGGATCGTTCACGTCGGGCAACCTCATCGTCTCGGGCTCCGACATCACGCTGGGCGACGCCGCGCTTAACGCCGAAGGTTCCATCAAGGACTCGAACATCACGATCACCGCCGGCAACTGGGCCGACAACCTCCTGGGACTTACCAACACCGACAAGGGTGCTCTGGGCGACAACGACTTCACCCTCACGGGCGGTGTGCTCGATCTTGGCGACAAGACGCTCACGTCGAGCGGAACCGTCACGACGACGGGCGGCACGCTCGTGGCCGACAAGATTGCGCTCGACGGCAAGACCCAGGGCACGATCACGGTGGGCGGCACGGGTACGCTGCAGACGTCGTTTGATCAGATCTTCCATGACTTCGTGGTCGAAGGCGTGGAAATCACGGCCACCAACTGGGAAGAAGGCTGGGGTGCCGTGCACGGTCAGGTGATCGAGGCGGCGACCGACGTGGGCGACATCAAGTCGAGCATCACGACGGGCATCAAGTTCGAAGGGGGCTCCCTCTCCTTTACGGACGAAGCCTTCCGCACCGACCTAGTTACCGAAGTAGGCAGCGCCTTGGCTGATGCTTACGGCACCGGCAAGGTCAACGTCGAATTCCTCGGCCACGCAGTGGACGACTTCACGCTCGATACGATCCATAAGCTCGAAGAGGACGGCATGGCCGACAAGACCCAGGGCCTCGTCTTTGCGGGTGACGATCTCATCAACAACTCCGGCGACAAGACGCTCGACGTGGGCAAGTCCGATACGGACGACATCCACATGAATACGGGCTTTGCCGGCGTAACCGATACGGATCACATCAACATCAAGGACGGCTTTGAGTTCGTCTTGGTCGGCAAGACCGATAAGGACGGCAAGCCTTCCGGCGACAAGCTCCTCACCGACGCTGAAAACGGTGGCTCCGTCCACGTGAACAACGGCACGCTCACGCTCGGCTCCAACGGTGTCAAGGACAAGACGGGCGGCACGCTCGCGGAAGTTGTCCTTGATGAACAAGGCAACCTCGTCATCAAGAACGGCGACTTCACAGTCGACCGCATCGAGTCCGACGGCACGCTTCATGTCACAGGCGGCGGTTCGCTCACCTCGAACGACGTGACGCTCGATAAGGGCGACAACAAGATTGACGAGGGCGGCGTGCTCGTGGTCGAAGACGGTGAGTCAAACGGCAACCTTCACATCAAGGGTGACGGCGCGCTCACGAACGAGGGCACGCTCATCGCGGGCGGCAAGGATTCGCATGTCGATACCCTTGTCGACGGCGATCTCGTCAACAAGGGCACGGGGCTCTATGACGACATGACGATCACCAACGGCGGCCACTATCACAACACCTCGACCGGCAAGGATGCGGGCGACCGCATCGACGTGGCTGAGGGCGGCAAGTGGACGAATGACGGCCAGTCCTCCTGGGGTCAGGTCGACATCAACGGGCAGTTCGAAAACAATGGCGGCCTCGAAATCGGTGACGACAAGGCTGAAACCGACGACTTCCACGTGGGGCCCGAGGGCAGCGTTGATCAGAACGGCCAGCTTGATGCCTCGAATGCGGGTCACGCCCAGATCGACGGCAGCTTCACGACGGGGGAACTCACGCCTGAAGGCAAGCCCGACGACAACGCTTGGTCGAAGTTCGACGATGTGACGGTCGGCAACGGCGGTCATCTCGAAAACAACGGCACTGAGCTCGGCAACGGTCTCGTCGTGGATCAGGGCGGCGAATACGTCAACAACGGTCATTCGAACTGGGGTTCCGTGGACATCGCGGGCAACGGCGACAACAACGGCGACCTCACGATTCGCGGCGACGGCAAGGACGATACGCCGGACTTCATCGTTGAAGGCAGCGGCTCCATGACGAACGACGGCACGCTCATTGCCGGCGGTGAGGATACGAAGAACGACACGCTCGTTGAGGGTGATCTCGTCAACAAGGGCACGGGCCTCTACGACGACATGACGATCACCAACGGCGGCCACTATCACAACACCTCGACCGGCAAGGATCAAGGCGACAAGATCGACGTGGCCGAAGGCGGCAAGTGGACCAACGACGGCCAGTCCTCCTGGGGGCAGGTCGACATCAACGGCGGTGCGACGAACAACGGTGATCTCATCATCGGCAACGGCAACGACAAGGATGACGACTTCCACATCGGTCCGGACGGCTCGCTTGAGAACAACGGCCACATCGACGCGGGCAACTCCGGCACTGCCGACATCGAGGGCGACCTCACCAACGGCAGCCTCACGCCCGAAGGCAAGCCCGATGAAGATGCGACCATCAAGTTCGAGGATGCCGTTGTGCATCCGGGCGGCAAGCTCGAAAACAACGGGACCGAAGAAGGCGATTCGCTCGTCGTCGAAAATGATGGCGAATACATCAACAACGGCAATTCCAACTGGAACGACGTCACGATCAACGAAGGCGGCCACGGCTCGAACAACGGCAAGCTCGATGTTGAAGACGATCTCGTCATCGACGGCATCTTCGACAATGACGGCACAATCAACGCCGGCAACACCGTCATCGGTGGCGACTTCAACCAGACGGACGACGGCGTCCTCAACACGGGCGACCTCACGGTTCGTCCGGGCGGCGACATCGACATGGACAAGGGCGAGATCAACGTCTCCGGCGACCTTAATCTCAACGGTGCAAACGTTGTGATCGGCAACTGGAAGGCCCTTTCGCCCGACAACCGCGTCTCGCCGACGTGGAGCGCTGAGAAGCCTCTCGACGGCAAGCTATGGGTGATCGGCAACGGCGACCTCACCTTCGGCACCGCCTCTGAAGGCTTCGCGGACAAGATCCAGAAGTTCGACGAAAAGGTTCCGGGTCTCACGGGCGCAGCCGCCCGCGTGACGGTGGGCCAGACCGTCACGATGGGCAAGAGTTCCTCCCTTGCCGTAGGCTCCAACGTCTGGAATCCCGCCAAGGACGAAGGCCGCGTTGAGATGAAGGAAGGCTCCGTCTACTTCGGACGCGACTCCTACGTGCTCATCGACATCGGCAGTCTCGGCGACGCGCCGGCTTTTGCGACCACGGTCGAAGGCGCGACGGCCACCGTCGAGCACGGCGCAAGCCTTGTCTTCGGCAACCTGACGAAGACGGGCGAATTCACGCTCCTCGAAGGCTTTGACCTTTCCGCCAACCTTGGTGAGGACGGCGACTGGAAGGGCGGCTGGGACGGCGAAGACCTCTACATCGTCAATGACGACGGCTCCGGCCTTGACTACTTCATCCAGCTTGACGTAGACAAGGACGGCAACAAGGTGAGCGCCAATGTCGACGTGGCCGACTTGGAAACGATCTATCCCGACATCGTTCTGCCTGGCCTCGGCAACGAGGCACTGCAGGATTGCGCCAAGGGCAACGATTCGTCCTTCATCTGCGGCATCGTCAAGGATGAAAACCTTACGGTCGAAGAAAAGACGCGAATCATCAATTCCGTTGCGCAGATCGCATCCGTGGGCGGCACGACCGCTTCGGCCTACGCCGACATGGGACTCGTCTCCGACGTGCTCGAAGATCGTCTCTCCTTCACGGGCCCGACGCACAAGGACGGTCAGCTTCTGCAGATTCCCGCGACCGATGCCCTTTGGGTTGAGGTGATCGGCGGCAAGACCAAGACCGGCTCGCTCGCGCTCTCGAACCTTTCGGGCGGCGTCAAGAGCGACACCTACGGCGTCATGATCGGTGCGGATGCACTCATGCCCAGGCCTGCCGTCAAGGTGGGCGGGGCGTTCTCGTACCTCTCGGGCAGCCTCACGAGCACCGGCAGCGGTCTCTCGACCACGAACGACTACGACACCTACGGCGCGCATCTCTATGCGGCCTGGACGCCCACCACGAAGTTCAACCTTGTCGGACACGTGGACTGGATGCTTCAGGACTCCGACATTTCGATGAGCATCGGCACGGACAGCTTCGGCAAGGCTTCGGCCAAGCCCAACGTCAATGTCGCTCAGGTCGGCATTCGTGCCGAGGTTCGCGAAACCGTGGGCGTCTTCGACATCGTGCCGCACGTGGGCCTGCGTGCCGTCTACACCAAGACGGATGACTTCAAGACCAAGATCGACGGCAAGAACGCCTTCCGAAATGCGCTTGAAGACACCTTCACCGTGCAGATGCCCATCGGCCTGACGGTCTCGGGCTACGTCCCAGCGCAGGGAGGATGGACGGTCGCACCGAAGGCCGACATCACGTTCGTGCCGCAGCTGGGCGATACCGATCAGACCTCTACGGTGCGCGGCACGGCCATGTCTTCGTCCGACAGCGTCAACGGCGCATTCGCGGGCGAATACTACGGTCAAGTCAAGCTTGGGCTCACGATGATCAATCCGAAGGCCGACACCTCCTTCGGCGGGACTGTGGGCTATGCCCGTGGTGATGCCGGCAAGAAGGACCTGACCTTCGGCGTGCAGTTCACGAAGAACTTCTGACTTCTGATGACTAGTTGAGGCGATCTGCAAAGGTTGCCTCGACCCAACCCAGAACCGCCCGGGCGTGGGAAAGTGTCCGGGCGGTTTTGCATTTTGAAGACGAAAAAAAAGCGATAGACGTCATCTATAAGTCAATAGGTTGGTGGTTGTACCTACGGGAAAGCCCAACCCCTCGGGGAAAACCCATCCGCCAAATCTGAAACGATTGTCTATCAGAGAGTCGGTTGTAACAGATTGTCAAGTAAAAGCGACGCATGTTGGGTTTCGTCTCCTGCGCACGCACTTATTGCAAGGTGATTTACAAAAGTTACAAATTCAAGTTGCGCAGGCGCACGTGGTAGAAACCCGAAAGCACCATTTGGTTTGATCTAGATCAATAAATGGGGGGGGGCTGGGTAGTCTGTCAGTTGCACTTTCTCGTCATTTCGGGAGAGGCAGGACCAATCAACCAATTTGGAGAATTTGTCATGAATCGCGTTTTCAAGACCAAGTGGAGCGTGGCTCATCAGGAGTACGTCGTCACAGACGAAAAGCATACGACCAAGACCAAGACTGCCAAGAGTGCCGTGGCGCTCACCGTGGCGGCGCTGATGTTTGGTGCCGGCGTTGCCTCTGCTGCGTACATGGATCCCGGCTTTGTCGCCAAGAACTCGACTCAGTTGGAACAGGCCAAGAAGTCCTGGGAGACTGCTGAGTATCAGAAGGACTGGGGGCTGGCGGCCATGAATGCCTCGACGGCTTATGCCCTGGGCTACAACGGTCAAGGCGTAATGGTCGGCATCATGGACTCGGGCGCTCTTCTCCAGAAACACCCGGATCTTGCCGGCGATCGTTTCCATGCTACGCATGTCACGGGACAGTATGGGTCAACAGGCAATCGCTACCCGCAGTCTGTCAGCCCCGACAATAAGGGACAGCCTTATGAAAAAGGCGAAGCGTTTGACGTCACGGGCAACTGGATTCCGAACGTCAACGACAACCACGGCACACACGTCGTGGGGACGGTCGGCGCGAATCGTGACGGCACTGAATTCCATGGCGTCTCCTGGGGGTCCGACATTTTGAGCGGAAATACCGGCGCAACGGACAATAACAACTACGGTCCGTATCAGGATCACGACTTTTTTTACGCCGGCTGGAAGGCTATGGCCGACACCATTAATGAGGCGAACGGTGCTGAACGCGGTGGTGTGATCAACAACTCGTGGGGCACGAACATCCGAACGAAGGAAGTCTACAAGTACAGTGCCGAAAAGGGCGGCTGGGTATGGGATCACTATGTGACCCCTGACGAAGACACGTCGAAGTACACGACCGGAGACGTACCTGACAACCCTGCAGACGGCGAAATCTACATGCAAACGGGCCACCTGGCCGCCAATACGGTTCAGGAGTCCGAATATGAATATTTCTACTTCAAGAAGGTCTATGGCGAGAAGTTCGCCGCCGGTAAAGCCAATTCGGACAAGTCTTTTGTTGACGCGGCATGGGAAGCGGTGAAGGGAACAAAAGTTGTCCAGATCTTTACTACGGGTAACCGCAACATGGGCAATCCTTTCTATCGCCCACTCTATCCCTACTTCAACCCAGAGGCCGAAAAGAACTGGATTGCAGTTGCAGGCTTGAGGAAAGTCTCTGGTTTTGATCCTGCCAATCCCAAATATGAGCTCTGCGATGGCTGGAATGAAGCTGGCCTTGGCAAGTATTGGACAGTTGCAGCACCAGGTAGCGGAATCTATTCCACCATAGTGGGTAAAAACCCGTCGGTAACGGAAAGTGATGACCCTGCGAATCCTGCTTTCGGTGAACCGGGCTATGCGAACAAGTCAGGTACCTCCATGTCCGCTCCTCATGTTGCCGGTGCAATGGGCGTCCTCATGTCTCGCTATCAGGACATGAATGCCATTCAGGTTCGCGACGTGATGTTCACCACAGCCAACCATAGGAATCCTGACGGTTCCGTCATGAACGGTTGGGCCGACGTTGACGGTAAGGTTCGCGACGACGGTGAGGTCTCCGATCGCATGGGCTGGGGCGTGCCCGACCTTGACAAGGGCATGTACGGTCCCGGTCAGTTCCTCGGCAAATTTGAATACACCATGGCTTCTACGCCGCTTGACGTTTGGAGCAATGACATCACAAACAAAGCTCTGGATCAACGACGCGCCGAAGATGAAGCGTGGCTCGCTGATTATGCTAAGAACCTGAATGCGGATGACTTTGTGCTTGGCGACCAGTTCATTGTCCAGAACGGTACGGATGACAAGTTCGACCATATCGTTGACAAGGAAGATGCCAAGGAATGGCGAAAGGAATACTACGAAAAGCGCAAAGCCGCCATTGAAGCCAAGCTTGCCAACGGTGAGTACGAGGGCTCTCTCGTCAAGCGCGGCGAAGGCACCCTCGTCATGACTGGCAATAACACCTATCGAGGCGGCACGACCGTTGAAGGCGGCACGCTCCTTGGCTTTGCTGAATCCTTCGGTGTGACGGGTGATGATGCCAATGCCACGGCCAACGGTAAGGTTGTTGTCAATGGCGGCAGCTTTGGCTTGCTCGAAACGTACACCGACAACTTCACCATGACGGGGGAACATAAGGCCGGCGTTCACGGTGATGTCCAGAAGGCTGCCAACGATGCGGGTCACTCTGTTGATGTCACTGTCAATAAGGACGGCGCCTTCTATGTTGTTGCCGGTCACGACGTGACGATGGGCACCTTGACTCTCAATGAGGGTGCAACCTTTGCTGTCGGTACTTTTGACAACAATGTGTTGAAGGAAGCCTATGTGGGTGAAACGCAGACGGGTACTCTGACCGCTGAGAAGATTACCGGTCTCGATAACGCCACGATCAAGCCTGATCTTGGTGACTCCGCCTTCTTCGATACGAAGCTTGAGATCAAGGACAACAAGTTGACGGCCAGCGTCTCTCGCAATGAAGACGTCAACTTCGCAACTTATGCTTCCAATGCCAATGGGAATGCTATTGCCGGCGCTATTGAAGGCGCGGGTTCCGGTGCTCTCTTTGATGCTTTGATTGGCGCTTCGAAGGGTGACGTTGCCAAGACCTACAACTCTCTGGGCGACGACTTCATCCTCAATACGCGCAATGCGGGCATTGTGAACGGCATGACGCTCTCCCGCGCCATCAAGGATCAGGCCGCAGGCATCGGTGAAGGCCGCAAGGTCGAAATGGCCGACGGCACGGCTCGCCTCTGGGCGACGGGTGTCGGCAGCTGGTCTGCGCTTGACTACGGTCAGTCCGACATGGACAGCGACTTCTACGCCGGCCTCTTCGGTGCTGAAGTTGACGTCTGCTCCGCCACGAAGCTCGGTCTCTTCTTTGGTGCCGGTTCGACCGACAACAAGGCTGGCGGCAACAAGGTTGAAAGCGACGACATTCACTTCGGCGCCTACGGTGTGACGAACTTCAGTGACGTGGTCAACGCCACCTACGGCTTCGTCTACAGCCATCAGTCGGCTGACGCCACCCGCGCTCTGCAGGTTGGTTCCCAGCTCGGCATGAATGCCTTCTCGGGCGACACGGACATCACGCAGATCTTTGCTGAAGCTGCCTACACGGGTCTCAACACGGACGCTTACAGCATCGAGCCGTATTTCGGCCTGAGCTTGATCCACGCTGAATCCGACGGCTTCAATGAACAGGTCGGCACGATGGCCTTCTCGACCACCACCGAAGATCAGGATGTCCAGGTGACGACGCTTGGCGTTCGCGGTACCATCCCGTTCACCATGGGTGCAACCAAGGTTGCTCTGAAGGGTGACGTGGCTTGGAACCACTTCTTCGGCGACACGGAAGCCGAAGCTTCGATGAATCTCGCCGGCTCCGGCGTGGCTCGTCTGAAGGGCGGTGAACTCGGCGACATGGCCTCCGTCGGTCTCGGTGTGGAAGCTCAGCTCGGCAAGATGACGACCATGGGTCTCTCCTACACGGGTGCCTATGACGGCGACATCACGTCGCATGGCATCTCCGCCAATGTCCGCTTCAACTTCTAACCTGAAGCAGAGGACGTGACCCGATTAGTCATCGGGTCACGTGGTACCGACCGAACTCGCAGTCGGTCGGTACCTTTCTCAAGCGTCTTGCCATGAGGATGCTTGCGAAAGGCAGTTGGTCCTACTGGGTTGCTTGATGCAGCCACTTGCCCCGTTAGTTTCGCGCTGGCGGGGCATTTTCTTGCTCAACGGCTTGGTTCGGTCGAAACTCAATCGGACGGTTTCTCTTCCGAGTTAATAGGCCCAACGCCGTGCTCGGTCAAACGAACCTTCTTCCATTGCTCAACTTCCTCGACCTTCAAGGCTTGCGCGGCGCTAACGAACTCCTCAACCGAGACAACGCGCCAGATGCCCTCGACAAGGTCGAGTGCTTCGCGGACAAGATCGAGATTGCGCTGCCCGTTCTCGGTCAACTCCGGCTCCTTGGCAAGGAGATGCATGGCATCGCGAAGTCGGGCGGCAATTGTTTCCCCGTTTTTGACATGCTTGCAAAGCGATTCGCCAAAGCGCAGAACGGAGTAGAGCTCGCAGCGATCCTGCCAATTATCGGTTCCCATGTACATGCGCAGGAGTGCTGCATCATGACGAGCCTTGAGCTTCAGAATCTGCGATTCCGGAACCGTTAGCCTATGGAGCAGGGCAACCGGAACGCGGCAATTCGTTGGACGGTACTTCTTGTTTTTTCGATCTTTTTTGTTTTTCGCCATGGTTGCAGGATGGTTGGAAGGGGATGCGCATATTGTCGCACGCATTTTTGAGCGATGGCCGCCATCGCAACTTGTCCCAAAAAAACTATCCTCACAGAAATAGCCTCAGCTAAATCCGCCAGGAACCCTCGCCTCGGTGAGGCGGGGAGGAATGGCGGAAAAGACG
>ERZ791829.755-NODE-755-length-24624-cov-17.200456_pt1 | contig 24624 bp, 9 predicted proteins | sample MGYA00510296_ERZ791829 | MGnify/ENA primary metagenome ERZ791829 (study PRJEB30046, sample SAMN00791973) | human gut metagenome | study: EMG produced TPA metagenomics assembly of the A metagenome-wide association study of gut microbiota in type 2...
GTGCATGACTGGCTATATACTCTCCCGGTTTCATTCCGAATTGTTTCTGGAAACATTTGCTGAAATAAGACGGATTATTGAATCCTACCATGTAGCTTACCTCATTGATGCGGTACTGGTTTTCCAGCAAGAGGGAAGCTGCTTTCTTCAATCGGATAATCTGAATCATTTCATTTGGCGTTGTATTGGCCAGTCCCTTGATTTTCACAAACAATCCGGAACGGCTGATACACAGTTTTTCAGCTAAGAAGTCGACCGACAGTTCTTCGTTGTTCAGATTCTCTTCAATCAGGTGATTCATCTTCTCCAAAAATACCTTATCGTTCTGGTTGGCCGCAATGGAATTGATGGAAACCGTCGGCATTTGTGAGAATTTTTGTCGTAACTGCAAACGCAGTTCTAACAAATTCTTTATGCATGCTTCCAGGTATTGCAATGAGAACGGTTTCTCGATATAGGCATCTGCACCACAATTCATACTTGTAATCTTGGCTTCTGTATCGGTCTTTGCCGTAAGCAGGATAAACGGAATGTGACTGGTCAGTTGGTTGTTTCGTACCGCTTTACACAAATCAATTCCATTCATATTCGGCATCATCCAGTCACTGATAATCAGGGCCACTTCCTGTTCCTTTAGCTTGTTGAGCGCATCCACTCCATCTACTGCTGTCACAATGGTATAGCTGGTTTGGAAGTGAGAAGAGAGGAAGTTCAGCATGTCTTCATTATCATCCACAATCAGCATGATGGGAAGTACTTTTTGTGATGTGGCAGCTGTGTCATTCTGTTCAGGTATAATATCCTCTGGAATCGGATTGGTCGCTTGATTTTCTTCCTCTTCTGTCACTAGATTTTTTTGTTTTCTGGGAAGAGTAATAATGAACGAAGAACCCTTTCCCGGCTGAGAGGTCACGTTGACCTGACCATGGTGTGCTTCTACTATTCCCTTTACGATACTGAGTCCAATACCGGTTCCCGGTTTGTTCTCAGAAGCCTGATAGAAAGGTTTGAAAATTTTTTTCAGTTCCTCTTCGTTCATTCCTTTTCCATTGTCTTTTACTTCGATGGAAAAGGTCTGTCTTTCGGGATGTTCTTGAAAGCGGACCTCAATCATGCTTTGTGTATATTTGTTGGCGTTGGTCAACAGGTTGCTTAGCACCTTGGTAAGTGCTTCTTTATCTACATCCGCGTGGAAATGTTCATCAGGATAAGTGACGGAGAAGCTGACTCCATTTTGTTGAAGTGTTGGTGAGAAACGTTCACACACGGCCTGCATCAGCTCTTTGATGGACTGTGAAGTGAACTTCATTCGTATTTCTTTTTGTTCCACTTTCCGGAAATCCAGTAACTGATTTACCAGATACAGCAATCGTTGGCTGTTACGGTCGATAATCTCCAGTTCCTGGCGTTCGTTAATAGGAATATGAGTTGATTGCATGATTTTTTCCAACGGTCCGATGATGAGTGATACCGGTGTACGTATCTCGTGTGCAATCATGGTAAAGAAATTAATTTTAGCTTCGTGGATTTCTATTTCCTTTTTACTGTTTAGTTCGTCAATGGCTTTAGCATGCTTCTTTTCACTGCGCCGTATGACGTAGCGTAGCAAAAGACCTAGGGCAAGCAGGAACAGCAGTACATAGCCAATCTTGAAAGGCAGAGACAGATAGAAAGGCGGGTGTACAATGATGCGGATGGAAGTACCTTCTTCGTTCCATATATTGTCATTGTTGGAGGCTTTCACTCTAAAGGTGTACGTACCTGCCGGAAGGTTGGTATAGGTAGTGCTGTGCTGTGAACCTACATAGTTCCAGCCTTTATCAAATCCTTCCAATATGTAAGCATATTGGTTTTTCTGAGGAGTGCAGTAGCTTAATGCTGCATAATTCAGTGTAATGACATTGTCTTTATAAGAGAGATGAATTTCTTTCAGATGGTCGATGGCTTCCGGTAATATGCCGTCTTTTTGTGTTTCAATCTTCTGGTTGAAAATTTCCAGGCTGGTCAATACCACATTAGGTTTTTGCGTATTGAGTTTCAGCAGGTGTGGGTAAAAGGTGTTGAAACCATTGATGCTGCCGATGTAAAACTCACCGTTACGGGTTTTCAACGCAGAGGCCATGATGAATGCTTCACTTTGCAGCCCATCGCTTTTGGTGAAAATCTGAGTTTCTTGTGTAGCCGGAGTATATTTCACCAGTCCTTTGGCTGTAGTAAGCCATAGGCAGTCTTCTCCCTCCAAAATGGCTTTGATGTTTTGGTTAGGGATATTTAAAGGTTGATAAGAAAACAGGTCTTTTTCAGTATTATATAAATGTAATCCTTCTCCTGTAGCAGCCCATAATTTATTGTCTCTACTGATACAAAGATGGTTAATGTCTAAGTTATTTAAACCATTAGATTTGTTATACTCTTTCCATATGTTTTTTTCAGGTAAATATTTAAAAACGCCTTTTCCTTGTGTGGCAATCCATATAGCTCCGTTTTTGTCTTCTATTATTTCTATAATTAATGCATCTAGATTTTTAATGGCTTTAAAGTTTTTTTTGCTAGCCTCATAGAGACATATACCTAACATTGAACCTGTCCAGATGCGCCCTTGACTATCTTTGAAGAGAGAATATATATTGTTGTCAGGCAACCCATGTCGTTTATTACAACTTTTAATCTGGCCACTTTGTATATCTAAAATTTTGAGCCCTTCACTATATGTTCCGATGAATAAATTATTTCCGTCTAAGCAAAGTGCATGTATGTTATATGTTTGTAATTCTTTTTTTCCAGGGAAATTAATGAATTGTTCCAACGAGGGAACAAAACAACTAAGTCCATTATCATCTGAAGCAATCCAAATATTTCCTTGCTCGTCTTCGCAGAATCGGCTAATAATGTGGCTGTTAAAATTAGGACTATTATCAGAGATTGAGTACCCCTTAAATTGTCCATTATATGGTGGAATGTAATTGATTCCATTATAAAATGTTCCAATCCAAATTCCTCCTTCTCGGTCTTTAAGCATCGGATAAATAAATTTATCTGATAATGAATAGTTACTTTCTCCATAATATTGGTAGGTAGAACTTTTATAAGTTGTTGTATTAAAGCTCGTCAAACCATTATCAGAACCGATAAAAATAGTATTGGGAGAAATTCCTATAATAGAATGAATATGAAGAACCTCTTCATGAGGATTTATGCTTAGGAATTTTTGCACAGTTCTAGTATTAGAATTGAGTTTCCATAATCCTTTATTCCATGTGCCAATCCATAAGTTATGTTCTGCATCTTCCCATAATGCCATTGAATAAATTTGTTTCTCCCCATGGATCTGAAATATTTCAAATTCGTTTGTAACTTTATTTAATTTATAAAGGTTGTTTAGCCCGGTTGCCCAAATATTGTTTTGGTAGTCATTGAGTAGGCGAATGATACTTCTGTTGCTTTGTGTGACATCATAATGTTCCAATTTATCAGTTGTACGATTATAGAAAAAAACTCCCTCTTTTTGTGTGGCTATCCATATATTATTTTCCTTGTCTGTAATAATATGATTTATCCATTTCGTAATTTGTACTCCATCATTGGTAGATTTTGTAAATGGTGAAAACCGATCTTTTTCTGTGTTGTACATAAATATGCCTGATTCTGTTCCTATCCAGATTTCTTGATCTGTAATCTCGCAGAGCGCATTTATGTTTTTTATTTGATAGTTTCGTAAATGAATGCTATATGATTTGAATTGTATTCCGTCAAAGCGATTTAAACCATTGTCTGTTCCAATCCAGATATAGCCTTTGTTATCTTGTAAAAATGATGATATTCCATTGGAAGATACCCCATTCTCAATAGTATAGTGCTGGATTTGGAGTTGGGAAAAAGGAATGGAATAGGTATAAAGAAAATTTGTTAAAAGAAGATTTATTAATAAGATGATTCTTTTCATATATTTAATTTGTTTAAACGTCAATATCAATACAAATATGTTTAAAAAAAACGGATTGCCAAGAAATAATCGTCCATGAAAATAAAAAAAAAATCCAATCACTTGGGTGATTTAAAGACCGTATATTGGTAAATATCAGTTTTTGAATATTGTTGCATTGGTTTGGACTAAATTTTCTACTGAATAGTCATTATTTCTTTCCTTTGCATTGATTTGAATTTAATTTATATATTATCATGAAAAGTAAGTCTGTTTATTGTCTGTGTATAGCCTTTGGGGTAGGGCTAAGTGCTTGTAAGAATCAAAAAACAAGTATGATTTTAAATGTGGATTTGACTTCGCATGAGGCAGAAGTTCCTTCTTCTATGTATGGTATCTTTTTTGAAGAAATCAATCATGCAGGTGATGGTGGGCTTTATGGTGAACTGCTAATGAACCGGAGTTTTGAAGAACGTGTACTTTTGGATGGATACACTGTAAAGGATGGAAGGTTGGTACCTCCTCCGGTAATTCATCATATAACTAAAGAATCTACGGATCGAACTTTTAAATGGGGAACTGACCCGTATCCTGGTTGGGAGTTGTTGAAGAAAAAAGATGCGAAGGCTTCAATAGGGTTAGTAACTGATAAACCAAATTTTGCAACGGCTCCTACTTCGATGAAATTGGAGGTGGACAATATCGGTAAAGGAGTTTCTCTGGTTAATAAAGGGTATTGGGGAATTGCTTTGCAGAAAGACGCATCCTATAAATTACGTATGTTTGTGCGTAATACGAATGGGATTGGTGAGTTGAAGGTACGCTTGTTGGGGAATAATGAAATAGAACTTGGACAAACTAGTTTTACATTAGCCAAAGACAGTGAATGGCATGAATATAAAGCTACTTTGTTGTCATCTGACACTACAAGTGTAGGAACGCTGTCGATTGATGTACCTTCAAACGGTACATATTATTTTGATTATGTATCATTGTTTCCTGAGGATACCTATAAAGGCCGTGAGAATGGAATGCGCAAGGATGTTGCCACGATGCTTGAAGAGCTTCGTCCTGCTTTTATCCGATGGCCGGGAGGTTGTATAGTAGAAGGTATCACACTGAAAAATCGTGTAGAATGGAAGAAAACGTTAGGTGATCCTGCGGCTCGTCCTGGGCAATATGATACGTGGGGATACCGTAATACGTATGGATTTGGTTATAAAGAATTTCTGGACTTCTGTGAAGATATAGGGGCAAAAGGTATGTATGTATGTAATGTAGGGATAGCTTGTCAATACCGCACGGGTGAAGCTTGTTCTGATAAAGAAGCTAAGTCTTATCTGCAGGATGCATTGGACGCAATTGAATATGCGATTGGAGATGTGACCACAGAGTGGGGAGCTCTTCGTGCCAAGGAAGGGCATCCATTGCCTTATCCACTGGCTTATGTGGAAATAGGGAATGAGAATTTTGGTGCATTATACGATCGTAGATTTAATATGTTTTATGATGCGATTAAGGCAAAATATCCTCAATTGACATTGATTTCAAATCATGGCATGAATGGTATAGGAGATGCTCGTAAAACAGATATGATTGATCCGCATTGGTACGTTGCTCCTGAGTTCTTTTTTAAAAATGCCAACATCTTTGATAAGTATGAAAGAGGAAAATATCAGATTTATGTGGGTGAATATGCTTGTAATCAGGGAGTCGGTGGTGGAAATATGTTAGCCGCATTGAGTGAAGCTGCCTTTATTACAGGAATGGAACGTAACAGTGACTTAGTTACGATGGCTTCCTATGCTCCTTTACTTGAAAACAGAAATGACCGTGGCTGGCCGACAAACCTGATTTGGATGTCAAATAATCAGGTGGTAGGACGTTCATCTTATTATGTGCAAAAAATGTTTGCTGAAAATAAACCCACTTATAATTTGAAAGTAGATGCATCTATGGACCCGGAACCGATACCGGCATTTGTGGATGATGAAGGATATGTCGGTTTTGGAACTTGGAGTACTCAGGCTCAATTTCGTAATTTGAAAGTTACAGATTTAAATGGTAGAACATTAATGGCTGATATGCAAGATGCATCTCAGTGGGAAAGTTTACAAGGAGCATGGAAACAGAAAGATGGTATTTATTCTCAGACTGGAAATGAAAATCGTACGGCATTAATTTGGAAGGCTGGAAAGATCAACAAAGGAAGTGTGGTTGAATTTGAAATAAATAAACAAGGTGGTGATGAAGGCTTTTTGTTTTATTTTGGCTTGCCTGAAATGAACTTGAAACAAGGCTATATGTTGAATGTAGGTGGATGGGGAAATACTTCGACTGTCATTGAGACTCTTCTTGATAATAATTCTTCTGCTTTGTCAAAATCTGTGGCAGATAGCTTGGAACAACATAAATGGCATAAAATACGTGTAGCGATTACAGAATATGGAGCTGATTATTATGTGGATGGGAAACAAGTCCTTTCCCATAAGAATGTGCCGTTGAACCGTAAATTCTATTTGGCTGGGTATGATGAGGAATCTGAAGAAGTTATTGTAAAGTTTGTGAATGCTTCCGATGATCCGTATTCAGTTAGAATTAATCTAAATGGTGGAGACATAGAAAAGGAAGGACGGGTCATCACATTGAATTCAGCATCTAAACTCGATGAGAATTCGTTTAAAGAGCCTTTTAAAATCTCTCCGCAGGAGACCGTCTACAAGAATTTCTCTTCTTCGTTTATATATAAGTTTGAACCTAATTCTTTCACTATATTAAGAATGAAAAAAAAGTAATCTGCTTGGAATCTGTTTGTAGAATATAATCAAGTATAATAATATAAAATTGAAAAACAATGAACACATTTTTTCTTAAAATCGCTTTTGTTTTTTTGGTGTTAGGAGGTTTGTTGGAAGGATGTACGAAATCTCCTCGAAAAACATTTTCTTATCAGAATCCTATTACTTCATTAGATTTGAGAGATACTCATATCGTGCCTTATGAAGGAAAATACTATGCGGTAGGTACTTGTCCTCCTTATTGGGGAGGGGTTAATCCCGGTGTGAAGTTGTATGTCTCAGACAATCTTCAGGACTGGCGCTTTGACAGAATGTTGATAGATGCTTCTCAATTAGACTCAACTGTTTGGTATAAAGATAGATTTTGGGCTCCTGAGTTGCGAAAGATTAACAATAAATTTTATTTGACTTTCAATTGTCAGAATAATAGTGGTGGATATGGTGATGTGGAAAATCAGAAACATTTTCATGCTTGTGGAATAGCTGTAGCTGATAGCATAACCGGACCTTATAAGGTGATGACTCATGATGAGCCATTAACAAAGTTTGCTTCAAATGACTTGTCTTTGTTTCAGGATGAAGATGGAAAGGTATATGCTTTTTTTAATAATGGATGGACTGATTTGCATCATATTTATGTGGCGGAATTGGATCTTGAGAAATGTTGTTTGAAGGAAGAACCGAAGAAATTGATTAGTCAGGAGCCGGGTAAATGGGATGGTGCAGGTATTGAAGGTTCTCATGTGATAAAGAAGGATGGTATCTATTATTTATTTTATTCTTCGTGGACAAGAGGTTATGCTGTAGGATATGCCACTGCCCAAAATGTGTATGGTCCCTGGACAAAATCAGCTAAGAATCCTCTGTTTGGGGCTTTTGTAGAAAATGATACCACATTCTTATTTAAAGAAGGAAAAATTGTGGCAGATCCGGCTTGTATGATATCTGGAATTGGCCATAATCAGATTTTTGAAGGGCCTGACGGCAATTATTGGACTTCTTATCATGGATATGTAAAAGGCCGGAATGAAGCTGTTACGTTAATAGATCCGATTTGGTTTGAAAATGGTGAGATTAAAACTAATACACCTACTTATTCCAGACAGGTGGTAGAATGTGAGTGATAAACTATAGATTAAAAGGTTGGGTTAAGGCTATTCTAAGTTTTTTAGGATAGCCTTTTTTCTGGCTCTTCATTTGATTTTCAGAATATGCGAATGTCATTAGAAAAATATGAACTGTTTATTTAGGTTTCTTTATGCAGAAACTTACGTTTCACATCGGGGAAACGTAGGTTTCCGGTAAGGGAAACATAAGTTTCCTGTGTGGAGAATGTAGAGTGTTTGAATGAATTTGAAAGAATATTCTATAGCTTTTTATAAATTACTTGCATTAGATGATATATAGATTATTTTTATATCATAATGGATAATAATATATTTAATTTGAGAAGGTTAGCCTTATTTTTGTTGTAACAGAGAAGTTGGTGTTTCTCTTTTTATATTGTTGTCTAATTTATATTTTAATAAATGAAAAAGTTTCAGATTTTATTATCGCATTGTAAGCAAGTTTTTTTTCGTGTTGTTTCTGGTGTTATGGTAGGTTTGATGTATGCTTCTTCCGTATATTCATCTGTAGTGTATGATTATCCTGATGCTAAAGTAAATGTTAAGACTACAGGATATAGATACATTGTGGATGTAGAAAGGATTGCGATTCAGTCACCAGTTGGAACAGTGCCTCGTCTTCCATATCAAATTTGGGCTATATATTCAAATGGACAGTCAGAATATCGGCAAGTGAAGTGGTCTAATTATTCTGTGATGACAGAAGAAGAACAAAGCCAATATCCTGTCGGGAAAAAATATAAGATAAAAGGTTATGTAGTGGGAGAAAATACGACGTTAGAAGGTTATCCTGTGTTTGCGAATATTGAAGTTGTAGATAAGAAATATTCAGTTCCTTCAAGTTCTCTCAAGGTACATCCTCTTCCTTTAAATAAAGTCAGTTTGATAGGAGAAAACCGACTTACCTCAAATCGGGATTTGGCTATTGATGAAATAATTAGCTGGGATGTTACTCAGCAATTGTATAATTATAGGGATACGTATGGGTATGATACTGAAGGATACAAGAGAGCTGATGGATGGGATTCTCCTGATATTAAATTAAAAGGTCATGGTTCAGGACATTATATGTCAGCTTTAGCTTTTGCATATGCTTGTTGCCAGGATGAATCTAAGAAAAAGATTCTTCGAAAGAACATTATACGAATGGTTAATGAATTACGTGAGTGTCAGGAACGGACTTTTGTTTGGAATGAGAAGTTGGGGCGTTATTGGGAGGCGCGTGATTTTGCGCCGGAAAATGAACTTCGTGAAATGAAAGGCACATGGAAAGACTTTGATGTATATAAAACTCAGTATAAACAATATGGCTATGGGTATTTAAATGCCATTCCAGCTCATCATCCGGCACTTATAGAAATGTATCGTGCATATAATAATAATGATTGGGTATGGGCTCCTTATTATTCTATACATAAGCAATTAGCTGGTTTGATAGATATTGCTACTTATTTTGATGATAGGAAGATTGTAGATAAAGCTCTGCTTATTGCAAAGGATATGGGATTGTGGGTTTGGAATAGACTACATTATCGAACCTTTGTCAGCTCTGAAGGTACCCAGGAAGAACGAAGAGCAAAACCGGGAAATCGGTATGAGATGTGGAATATGTATATAGCGGGTGAAGTGGGTGGAATGAGTGAATCTTTGGCTCGCTTATCTGAAATGGTGAAAGACTCTGTTGATAAGTCCAGATTGTTGGAGGCCTCAAACTATTTCGATAGTCCTGCATTTTATAAACCATTATCAAATAATATAGATGCTATTCGTACGCGTCATGCGAATCAGCATATTCCGATGATTGTGGGAGCACTTCGAAGTTATATTAGTAATCAGAATCCTTTTTATTATAATCTTGCGGAGAATTTTTGGAATCTTGTTCAAGGACGTTATCGTTATTCTTCTGGTGGAGTTGGTAACGGAGAAATGTTTCGTCAGCCTTATTCGCAGATATTGAGCATGGCAACTAATATAACTTCCGATCAGGAAAGAAACTTATATCCTTCTCCTAATATTAATGAGACTTGTTGCGCTTATAATCTGGCGAAACTAACAAAGGATTTAAATTGTTTTAATCCAGATGATGCGAGGTATATGGATTATTATGAAAAGGTCCTTTATAATCAGTTGGTGGGTTCTTTACACCCCACACATTATATGACTACATATCATTATGCGGTAGGGCTCGATGCCTCAAAACAATGGGGGAATGAAACTCCTCAGGCAACTTGTTGCGGAGGTACTGGTTCGGAAAATCATGTGAAATATCAGGAAGCTGCGTATTTCGTTTCAGATAATACAATCTGGGTTGGACTTTATATGCCTACTTTGGCTGAATGGGAGGAAAAAAATATAAAATTAAAGCAGGATTGTGCATGGCCGGCAGAAAAGTCTACGATACGATTAGTTGAAGGAAATGCCAGATTCTCAATGAAGCTTCGTGTGCCATTTTGGGCTACGGAAGGTTTTAATATAAAGTTGAATGGGGTACCTGTTGCAGGAAAGTATCAGCCTCAATCTTATGTAACAATACCGGAACGTGAATGGACTTCATCCGATGTAGTCGAAATAGAAATGCCATTCACTAAATATATTGATTTTGGTCCGGATAAGATGGAAACTGCTGCTACTGCAAAGAATGAAGTAAAAACTTCTTTTGATCCTATGTGGGCAGGTACGTTGATGTGCGGTCCTTTGGCAATGACTGCAACCAATATTACAAGTTGGAATGAAGCTACATTGGATATTAAGTCGGATTTAAGTGATATCTCTATTTATAAAGTTGAGAATGGAGACGATTCGCTAAGTATTTATTCTTTACGCTGTAAAGGAATAGAGTTTTTTCCTGATTATTACACGGATAAACATTCTACACATTATTTTAGAATCAATTTGTTAGGTGATCCTAATGCCGAAAAAAAAATTCAACTACTTGAAAAGATTCAAGAAGCACGATGTTACGATTTGGCATGTTATGATAAAAATTCAGTAAAAGCGCTTGAGGCTGCTATTTCAAAGGTTGAAGGCCTTTCTAATAAAACAGTTGTTTCTGATGAAGAAATGGAAGAAGGTTTAATGTTGTTACGTAACCGCATTGCTGAACTTAAACAAGTTCGGTTGAATCCCTCTGCTTTATCGGCTATGATAGCTCATGCAAATAAAAAAAATCAAGAGTTATACACATGGGATAGTTATGATGAATTATTGAAATCTCTTGAGAAAGCAAAAAAGGTTCTTGCAGAAAAAAAATCACAAAAAAATATTGATTTTGCTGCGTATAAGTTGAAGCAAGAGGTACAGTCGTTAGTCTTGGCATCTTCTGTGGATAAGAGTGCTTTAAAGGAATGTTTGGCTTTAGCTCAGGAAAGAGTAAAGGCTCAAGAAATGTGGAATGCTTTAGTTGTCAAAGTTCCGGATTTTACGCCATGGGCTCCTTATGGCTTTAAGCGATTGGTTGAGCAATATACAACATCAGAAAATGTATATCATAATAAAGATAAGAATTATAACCAAGATGAAGTAAATAAGGCAGTTGCTGCTTTAAATATGTTAATAAATACTATGCGCCCGGGAAATCTGGCAGAACTTGAGGACTTGGAAGGGCTTTTGGCTGTACTGTCGAAAGCTAAAAACCAGTTGAATTTAGGTGATAAAAAGGTGAAAGATGAGATTGCTTATGCCGAGATGGTGGTAAGGTATGTAAATCAAGGAAGTGGAACTATTGATATGATTGGAAATGCAGAAAAAAGATTAAATCTACTTTTAAAATAGGTTTATGGGAATTTGGATTCTGTAAGTATAACAAAATCGTCCTGAAATATAAAAAATATCTTTAATTGTAGATTTAATTTCTTGTATTATAGTGTTTTATAACTGTTAGCGCGTAATATTATAATTCGATTATTTTGGTATATGAATATACGATATTTGTATTTATCGGAGTTGATAATAACTAATTTTGTGTTAATCACTGATGTAAAAAGTAGATGTTTTTGGAGTTTTTATTAACTTTTAAATTATAAATAAGATGAATACACGTTTAAATCGGATGTTGTTTAGTCGTCCATTGATGACAATGTCGGCTTGTATAGCGTTCTCGATAAGCAGCTTGCCAATGGCTGCTTATGCAGAATCGTATGAAGCGCCAATTGTTCAAAGTGTTTTACAAAGTAAAACGATTACAGGAAAGGTAGTCGATTCTAATGGTGAAGCTATTATTGGAGCTAATGTTATGGAGAAAGGTACCAGTAATGGTACAATCACGGATTTTGATGGAAATTTTAATTTGAAAGTTTCTCCTAATAGTGTAATTGTGGTTAGTTATATAGGCTATAAACCTGTTGAAATTCGAATATCACGAATAAGACCTGGAGAAAAAATAACTTTAAAAGAAGATACGAAAGTAATGGATGAAGTGGTAGTCGTTGGGTATGGAACTCAGAAAAAAGCTACTTTAACAGGATCTGTATCTCAGGTTGGAGGAGAAGATTTAAAGAAGGTGGCAGCAGCCAATCTTACTAATACACTTGCAGGAAAGACTGCTGGTGTCATAGCAAATACTCGTAGTGGTGAACCAGGGGAAGATAATGCTTCTATTTTGATTCGCGGTAAAGGAACTTTAGGAAGTACTTCGCCTTTAATTGTAGTAGATGGTATAGCAGGGCGCTCGTTTAGTCGTTTAAATCCAGAAGATATTGAAAGCATATCTGTATTAAAAGATGCTTCTGCAGCTATTTATGGAGCTCGTGCGGCTAATGGTGTAATTTTAGTAACCACTAAGCGTGGAAAAGAAGGGAAAGTTAGTGTGAATTATAATGGGAGTTATTCTATTTCCCAGCCAACTAAAGTTCCTGAAATGTTGAATGCTTATCAGTATGCTACTTATGTAAATGAATATGATGCAGACCCTCGTCATAGTCAGCCTGGCATTACTTATTCTCCTGAAGTATTAGATCATTATAAGAATCATGATGATTTGGTTAATTATCCAGATACAGACTGGTGGGGAGAGGTTGCCAAAGATTGGGCCGGCAAGACTCAACATAGCTTATCTGTACGTGGAGGTACAGATAAGATGTCGTTCTATACTTCGGCTCAATATATGTGGCAAGATGCTATTTATAAGAATTCCGCCCAGGATTATAAACAGTTTCAGTTAGTATCTAATTTGGATGCACGAATTGGTAAGTCAGCTCGTTTCAGTTTAGATATCTTAGGTCGTCAGGAGCAACGTCGCCGTGGAATTTATGATACAAATTACTTGTTTACCTATTTTCTAAGTACATTTCCCGGTAGCGCTCCTTATTTCCCTAATGGTTTACCTCGTGTAGGATTTGATGGTATTACTCGTAATGCTGCTATTATGGTTACAAATCTGCCAGGATCAAATAATTATACAAACAATATATTAAATATTAAACCTTCACTCCATGTTGATTTGGATTTTATTACGAAAGGGTTATATATAGAAGGATATGCTGCTATAGATTATACGTTTAGTGACGGTAAACAAATAAATCAGCCTTATGATTTGTACTATTATGATAAGGCAACTGAAGAGTACCAAAATAAACGGTCTGATACAGGCAAGATTAGTTTAAATGATTGGGCAACTCGATATTCTACAATTACATTAAATGGGCGTATTGGATATGAACGTACGTTTAATGATGCTCATAAGGTTAATGCTTTTGTAGCTTATGAACAAAGTAAATATAATTATCATACTTTGTCAGGATATCGTACAAATTTTTTGTCAAATACTTTGATGGATTTGTTTGCAGGAAGTGCTGTACCTGCAGATAAAGATAATGGTGGTTATTCAGATGCAACAGCTCGTGTAAACTTTTTTGGTCGTGCAAACTATTCATATAAGGATAAATACCTTGCAGAACTTACAATGCGCTATGATGGTTCTATGAATTTTGCTCCAGACTGCCGTTGGGGGTTGTTCCCTTCTTTTTCTTTGGGATGGGTTGTGTCAGAAGAGAAATTTTTTGAACCAATAAAGCCATATGTTGATTTCTTTAAGCTGAAAGCTTCTTGGGGACAAATGGGTAATGACGCTATTACAGCCTATCAGTACTTATCACAATATGCGTTTACTGGTAGTGGAGCATATTTTGGAGTAGCAGATGGTGCTGCTGTGAATAAAGGATTCTATTTAACTCGTACTGCAAATCCAATGGTAACATGGGAAACGGCTAATACGACCAATTTAGGTTTCTCGGCTACTTTTTTAAATGGAAAATTTAGTTTGGATTTTGATTGGTTTAAATCTAAACGTCGTGATATATTAATTACCCGTAGCGCATCTATTCCAGCTTATACAGGTCTGGTTCTTCCTGCAGAGAATTTAGGTAAAGTAAATAATACAGGTGTCGAAATTGTTGCTTCTTATAATGATCGAGTTGGAGACTTTAAATGGGGAGTTACGGGAAACTTTACGTATGCGGAAAATAAAGTCGTGTATATGGATGAGGCAATGATAACTCCTGAATGGCAGCGTACTACAGGAAATCCGATTGATGGTATTGTGGTGTATAAGGCATTAGGAATTTATCAAAATCAAGCACAGGTAGACAACTCACCTCATTTGGATAATGCAGCTCCTGGTGATTTGATTTATCAAGATACAAATGGAGATGGAAGAATTACTTGGGATGACGCTATTCGTTTAAATGAGTCGGCTACTCCTAAAATAATATATGGTCTTACATTAAATGGAGAATGGAAAGGATTTGACTTGAATATCTTTTTTCAAGGACAAGCAAAAGCTCTTCAATTGATTATGCCAACAATGAATATGATGACTGATTTTTATGAAGGGCGTTGGCGGACTGAAAATACAACTGAAGAAAACCTGAATGCACGTTGGCCTAAGGCTTTTATTAAACAAACATACGGAGATACATGGAATGGACCAGGTTCCACATGGTGGTTGCGTAACGGTGCATTTTTACGTTTGAAGTCCGTAGAGTTGGGATATACTTTACCGAAGTCGTTAACTTCAAAAGTTGGAATTGAAGGTTGGCGTTTTTATGTAAATGGAAATAATTTGTTTACATTGGATAAAATTAAAGTTTGTGATCCGGAATTAACGAATAGTATTTTGGGGTATCCGTTACAGCGGATGATAACTTTTGGTACAAATATTACTTTCTGATGTGTAAACCTAAAAAAAGAACAATGAAAACAACAAAAATCTTATATGCACTAGCTCTTGCTTGTGCCAGTATGGGGATTACATCGTGTGTAGATATATTAGACGTTACTCCGATGAACTCCTTTTCAGATGAGGCAGTATGGAATGACTTGTCACTTTCTGAAACTTATTTGAATGCCCAATATGTGAATCTTCTCGCTGAGAATTCTAAAGGGACTCGTTTTTCCAATTATACTGATGAGGTGTTTCAAAAGCATACTTATGGGTCAGAGAATGTAACTCAAGGACTCTTAAATTGTGATACATATGGAATTGCATGGGATGTTACTATGTGGGATCCATGGGGAACTTATTATGGTTATATAAAGAGCATTAATCATTTTTTGGAACGTATTGATGAAGTCCCTGGTGATGAAGAATGGCGTAATTGGCAGAAAGGACAGGCTCTTTTTTTACGTGCTTGGAATTATCACATGCTTTATAGTTTATATGGGCGTGTGCCTATAGTGGATCATACTTATGGCTTAAATGATTCATTTGAAGAGAAACGGGCTGATATGGATAAGGTTGCAGAATTTATTGTGAAAGATTGTGATGATGCAGCAGCATTACTTCCCGTGGAATATCCTGATAATAGTGATTTTGGTCGTGCAACGAAAGGAGCAGCATTAGCCTTAAAATCAAGAGTGCTTTTGTATCAGGCAAGTCCGTTATTCGGTACTCCATCTGTTAAAAAATGGGAAGCTGCAGCAACAGCCGCTCATAAAGTGTTTGAATTGAACAAGTATCATTTACAAGATATTAATACTGTAGATGTTAAAACGAACCCGAAAGAGGTTGCTGATGCATATGGGAAATTATTCTTGGATCCTCAGAATCCAGAAGTAATCTTTGAAAAGCTGTTTGACCCTAAATATGGAGCTGGAGAAAATAATTCTTATTTGTTTCAAGTTCCTTGTGGAATAGGAAATGGTTTTCAGGGTTGGGGCAATTTTAATCCGTCTCAGGAAATTGCAAATTTCTTTCAAAATTCGGATGGAAGCTCTTTTATTCCTCAGAGTGAGTATACTGCACGAGCAGATGAACAACCTGAGATGTGGAAGGGACGGGAGCCTCGTTTTTATGCTGCATTAATTTTAGATGGAGATATGTGGGGGTATGGTGATGCTCGTCGTGAAGTAGAAGTGTTTATTCCAGGTGAAGAAGGGGTAGCCGCAGGAAAAGATAGTAATCAAGGTGAATATTGGTGGAATGCAAGTAACACAGGATATTCTATGAGGAAATTTTTGGATCCGAATTATGATGCTTCAGGTACAACGATGCATTCTACTCCATGGTTTTTTATTCGTTTATCAGAAATTTATTTGAATTATGCAGAATGTCAGTTGCAATTAGGTAAAATAGAAGGAAGTGAAGGAGCACGTGAATATATTAATAAAGTGAGACGTCGTGTAGGCTTGCCCGATGTAAAAGCTGGAGATGATATTTGGTCTGCATATTATTATGAACGACAAGCAGAGTTAGTCTTTGAAGGTCAGCGTTGGTTTGATTTACGGCGCTGGAAGAAAATGGAAGAATGCTATAGTAAGCCGGTTACAGGAGTTGTTGTATATAAGTATAAGGATGGATCTAAAAAATATGTAACAGGCAACCATGTCTCTTCTAGAAACTTTGCGGGAGCTGTAGGAGCGGAAGCTCATTATTGGTTGCCAGTTCCTCGTTATGAATTACGTCGTTCCCCATTAATTGATGCTAAACCTTATGAATAATAATTTTAAATGAACATTGTTATGGAAATAGTTAAGTATATAAGTGCTGTAATTGGAGGAGTAACTTTACTTGCTTGCACGGATTATAGTGAACATGTTGCATATAATGAGCAATATCCGTTACCAGAAGGAAAAGAGTTATACCGTCCATTAGAATTTTCTGGACAGGATTGGCGTGTTGATACATTTGCATATTGTTATGATCGCATGGCTTATACGGATAATGTGGTAATTTTTTGGGACAAAGGATTTGGAAAAGATTTGGCAAATCCTCCCCAGTTAGAAGGACATGATATGCATGTGGATTTGGAGAATCTAAAAGTAAAATTAGAGCAGTTTTATAAATATTATCATGATGACTTGAAATTTGTGAATGAAGGCTCTTTGTGCGAGAAATATCGAATGATGGCTATGATTCAGTATTCTTTGGAGGGAACTGCTTATGGGGGAACATACGATAACAAAATCGGAGCTTTTTGGGCTGCCCCCAATAGATTGCAAGATAAGAATTTGAATGCTGTAGCTCATGAGCTGGGACATAGCTTCCAATTACAGATGATTGCGGATGGTAGTAATGGTTGGAGCGGAGGTGCCGGAGGCGGATTTTATGAAATGACTTCACAATGGATGTTGTGGCATGTTAATCCGAATTGGATGACGGAAGAACAATATCATTGGGATGCTTTTAAGCAGGCAACTCATAAAGCATTTTTGCATACGGAAAACATTTATCGTTCGCCTTATGTGTTGGAATATTGGAGTGAAAAGCACGGGAAGGAATTCATAGCTGAATTATATCGGCAAAGTAAAGCTAATGAGGATCCGGTTGTGACTTATCAGCGCATGACAGGAATCACTCAGGATCAGTTTGTGGATGAAATATTTGATTGTTATCGTCATTTAGTAAATCTGGATTATAAACGTGTGTATAATGAAACACGTATTCATGCCAATTCTTATGAGAGTTTTAAACCATATTTAACGGAGGTTTCAGATGGATATCTTCAGGTAAAAGCAGATCGTTGTCCAGAGAATTATGGATTTAATATTATAAAATTAGCAGTGCCTTCTTCCGGTACTACGGTAACGGTGGATTTTAAGGGGCTTCAGGGAGTTGACGCATATGCAACAAACGGTTGTCCGGGATATGACAATGCATGGTGGTATCAGCCTAATTATCGGTACGGTTTTGTCGGTGTGACAGAAGATGGCCAGAGCATTTTGAGCGATGCAGGACGGACTGATTATTACAATCAGGAAAGTAGCATTTCTTTTACTATCCCAACGGACTTACAATTAAAGTATTTATGGCTTGTAGTAACTGCAGGTCCTAAGGCTGGACATTGGACATTGCAAGCGCTTCCTATGGCTCAATGGCCTTATAAATTTAAACTTACTAATACGACTCTTCAATAGTTTGTTATATTTATAGGTGCTTAGGACTACATTCTTTATCATGGTATAAGAATGTAGTCCTTTAAGTTTCCTAAAAGGAACTTGGGGTATATTTATTGCTATAAAATTAAGATTTTAAGTTTATTATGATTCTAAGAAAAATTTTGTTGGGTGTCTCGTTTATATGTGGATGTAATATACATGCTCAAATGTTTTTTGGAGAGGCTAAGGCTCTTCCAGATTCTGTGTTCAACTCTTTGGCACAAACGCCCCCTATGGGATGGAACAGTTGGAATAAATTTGGCTGTGATGTAAGTGAAAGTTTGATGAAGGAAATGGCTGATGCAATGGTGGAATCTGGAATGAAAGATGCCGGGTATGAGTATATTGTGATTGACGACTGTTGGCAGGTAGGAAGAGATTCTTTAGGAAACATTATTCCTGACCCTGTACGTTTCCCGAATGGGATAAAGGCTTTGGCTGACTATATACACAGCAAAGGGCTGAAACTTGGAATTTATTCTTGTGCGGGGTCCTATACTTGTCAGGGACGTCCGGGAAGTCGGGGATACCAGTTTCAGGATGCCCGGCAATATGCTGCTTGGGGGGTAGACTATTTAAAATATGACTGGTGTTCCAATGAAGGTCAGAATGCGCGGGCAGCTTATCAGACAATGAGTGATGCCATTAAGTTAAGTGGCCGTCCCATTGTGTTTAGCATTTGTGAATGGGGAGAAAATCAGCCCTGGAAGTGGGGAAAAGGAATCGGACACATGTGGCGTGTTACTCCTGATATTCGGGATTGTTATCAGTGTAAGTTTGATTGGGGAGGTGTCGGCGTGTTGGATATTATCGATATTATGGCTGACCTGTATCCGTATGCTGGACCGGGACACTGGAATGATGCCGAAATGTTGGAAATAGGAAATGGGGGTATGACTCGGGATGAATATATGACTCATTTTTCTATGTGGTGCATGCTGGCTACCCCCTTGATGGCTGGGAATGATTTGCGAAAAATGGCTACTGAAACTAAAGAAATATTGACTAATAAAGAAGTGATTGCTGTAAACCAGGATAAGTTGGGTCAGCAAGCTCGTAGATTTATGGATATGGGAGAAAAGGAAATTTGGGCAAAACCTTTGGCAAATGGAGAATTAGCTGTTTGTTTCTTAAATCGTACAGAGAGCGTCTGGAAACTGAATTATGATTGGCATAAACAAACCATTTATTTTGCAGACCAGGTGAATATGCGTAAAAATGAGTATGTGATTCGTGATTTGTGGAAGCATCTGAATATCGGTACTACCAAGGATAATACGAAATATGAAATTGCGCCTCATGGGGTATTGATGGTTCGATTATCTGTAAAAAAATAGCAGGATTTGACTGTAACTGATATTTTGATTGTGTATGTTTTTCTATATTCTGGTTTGATAATATGCTGTAACATAATTCAAAAAGATATGTTGAAAAAACTTTTATTTATTATATTATTTTTATTTAGCCTATCTGTAGGTATAGGCTATGCAGAAGATGGACATAGATTATGGTTGCGTTATGAGAAGTTGAGTGAGGGGTACCAGCATAAGTACGGAGATAAGTTTGATTTTATTTATGACAGCGGTGAGAATTCTATAGCTGTGAAGGAACTGAGTGAAGCATTTTATAGTTTAACAGGGAAAAAACTTTCTGTGACTAGAAGATTGACCGATAAAGTTATAGCTATTGGAACTATAAATCATAAGAAGTTTGCCCAATATGTATCTTTTTTAAATACCGGTAAATGTGGAAAGGAAGGTTTTTTAATAAAAAAACTAAAGGAGAAGGAGATTACGTTTATCACAGCGAATACGAGTCAAGGTATTCTATATGGAGTCTTTGAATTTATAAGATTGCTTAATTGCAAGGCTTATACGGAAAATGTCGAGATATTGCAGAGACCTTCTTATGATTTCCGAATCTTGAATCATTGGGACAATCCTGACGGTACAATAGAGAGAGGTTATGCCGGACATTCTATTTGGGACTTTGATAAATTGCCGGAATCTGTTAGTCCTTTATATAAGGAATATGCTCGGTTTAATGCTTCAATTGGTATTAATGGGGCTGTATTGAATAATGTAAATGTAAATCCTCACTTTTTAGAAAAGGAGAACTTAAAAAAAGTTGCAGTGATAGCTGAACAAATAAGAGAGTATGGAATAAAGGTTTATATTTCTATCAATTTTGCATCTCCAGAAAAATTAGGAGGCATTTTAACTTCTGATCCATTGAATCCTAAAGTAATTGATTGGTGGAAAAACAAGATTGATGAAATTTATAGTTTAATTCCAGACTTTGGTGGTTTTTTGGTAAAAGCTTCATCAGAAGGACTACCTGGTCCGCAGAGTTATGGGCGTACACATGTAGATGGAGCCAATATGTTGGCGGATTTATTATTCCCTAAAAATGGTATTGTCATGTGGAGGGCTTTTGTATATGGAGGAGGAGATGACAGAGCTAAAGACGCATATCGGGAGTTCGTTCCTTTTGATGGGAAATTTAGAAAGAATGTAATAGTACAAGTTAAGAATGGACCTGTGGACTTTCAGCCTAGAGAACCTTTTAGTCCATTATTTGGTGCTATTAAGCACACCAGCTTATTCCCAGAGTTACAGATTACACAGGAATATCTGGGCTTTTCAGACCATTTGGTTTATTTAGGAACATTATTTGAAGAATTCTTGGACTCTGACACTTATGCTTTAGGTAAAAACACAACTGTTGGAAAGTTGACAGATGGAACTTTACTATCGGATTCTTTAATTACTGGGATTGCAGGAGTTGCTAATATAGGGAAAGATGATAACTGGTGTGGGCATCACTTTGCACAAGCTAACTGGTATGCTTTTGGTAGACTAGCTTGGAATAATACTTTATCTGCAAAGGAAATTGCATTAGAGTGGTTAAAACAAACGTTTACGGATGACAAGTCTTTTTTGGATGACATGTTGGCTGTAATGCTGCAATCCAGAGAGGCTGCGGTGAATTATATGACTCCTATTGGCTTGACTCATTTGATGGGGTATGCCCATCATTATGGACCACAACCTTGGTATGGAGAAACTAATCCTTTGATATGGTATCCTCCTTACTATCATAGAGCTGATTCACTTGGTGTGGGATTTGATAGAACTGAAACAGGGACAAATGCGATTGCACAATATCACGAGCCTTTAAGAAGCATGTATAATGACCCTAAATTATGCCCTGAGAGTCTTCTCCTGTGGTTTCATCATTTACCATGGAGTTATCAATTAATAAATGGGAATACATTATGGGAAGAGTTGTGTTATAAATATGATTTGGGAGTTAAGACGGCTAGACGCTTTCAGTTAATCTGGGATTTAAATAAAGACTATGTTGATGAAGAACGGTATCAGCATGTAAAAAAACGATTAGCTCAGCAGGTTTATGAGGCGGTTTGGTGGAAAGATGCATGCTTGTTGTATTTTCAAACTTATTCAGGAATGGCATTTCCTGTAGATATAGAAAAGCCTATTTATAAGCTTGAGGAATTGAAGAAAATGAAATTTAACTTGAAAGTACATAATTGATTCATATATGTTTTTATTGGAGTTTTCAATCGTGTCTATCTTTAGTAGATGCGATTGAAAATTTTTTGTTTCATTCATACTCCTCCCCCAATTGTAGTTCACAATAGTTGCCTATAGGCTTTTCTCTTTACAGCTTTGTGTATCATGAATAAAAGAATAGTCTTAGAAAATATAAAAAAAGTCTATAATATGAATGTAATATAAAGAAAAACAGTTTGTTATGTGATGCTCTTTACATTAACAAAATCAATTATTTTGATAGTTGAATAGATAATAGTTTTATTCTATCTCAACTCTAAATTCTACATTTGCGACAAACGAATAAAGAACCCAATATAATATGAAAAACAAGCTTTTGATATTGATGAGTGGTGTCGCTGTGTTGGGAATCACTTCCTGCACAAAACCGACCTATCAACAACCTGATGCTCCTATTCAGGAAGTACCGTTTACTCAAGTGCATATTAACGATGGCTTTTGGTCACCCCGTATTGAAACAAACCGTACGGTTTCCATCCCTTCTGCTTTTAAGGAATGTGAGAAGAACGGCCGTTTCGATAACTTTGCTATTGCAGGTGGACTAAAGAAAGGAGAACATCGTGGTGATTTTTCTTTTGATGATACTGACCCGTATAAGGTAATAGAAGGAGCGTCTTATTCATTGGCGGTGAAGTATGACCCTCAGCTTGATCATTATTTGGATAGCGTAATCAATATCATTGCAGCAGCTCAGGAACCGGACGGATACCTGACTACCTGTGTGACAAATAAGTGCTATCGACTTTCTGGTTGGTGGGGACGTTCCAAATGGGAAAAACTGAACAGTCATGAGTTGTATAACAGTGGTCACATGTATGAGGCTGCCGTAGCACATTATCGGGCTACGGGCAAGCGTACATTCCTTGATGTGGCTATCAAGAATGCCGACCTGGTTTGCAAGGTATTCGGACCGGGTGAAGGACAGAAACATGTGCCGTCAGGCCATCCTATCGTGGAAATGGCATTGTGTAAATTATATAAGGTAACGGGTGACAAGAAATACCTTGACATGGCCCGTTATTTTGTGGAAGAAACCGGACGTGGAACAGACGGACACAAATTGAGCGAATACAGCCAGGACCACAAACCTATTCTCCAGCAGGATGAAATTGTAGGTCATGCGGTACGTGCCGGATACCTCTATTCTGGTGTAGCCGATGTGGCAGCTCTGACAAACGATACGGCTTATTTTCATGCGTTGACCCGTTTGTGGGATAACCTGGTGAGCAAGAAACTGTATATTACCGGAGGTATGGGGTCCAGAGCGCAGGGAGAAGGTTTCGGCCCGAATTATGAATTGCAGAATCATACCGCTTATTGTGAGACCTGTGCAGCCATTGCCAATGTGTACTGGAACTACCGTATGTTCCTGGCTACGGGTGATTCCAAGTATGTGGATGTGTTGGAACGTGCCTTGTACAACGGCGTGATTTCAGGTGTTTCTCTGAGCGGTGACAAATTCTTTTATGACAATCCGCTGGAATCTATGGGCGAACACGAACGCCAGCGCTGGTTTGGTTGTGCCTGCTGTCCGGGTAATGTAACCCGCTTTATGGCTTCCGTACCAAGCTATGCGTATGCCACTCAGCAGAATGACATTTATGTGAACCTCTATATTCAGGGTAAGGCAGAAATGCAGACCGCAGATAATAAGGTAACACTGGAACAGACTACCGAATATCCGTGGAATGGAAAGGTAACCATCAAGGTTACTCCTGAAAAAGAAGGCAAGTTTGCCATCCGTCTCCGTATCCCGGGATGGACAAAAGCGGCTCCTGTAGCTTCTGACTTGTATGCATACACTGATGCGGCCAAGAAATATACATTGAAGGTAAACGGCTCGGCTACACGTGGTGCGGAAGGTGACGGCTACGAAACCATCGTACGTACATGGAAGGCTGGTGATGTAATTGAACTGGAAATGCCGATGGACGTTCGCCGCATCAAAGCCAACGATAAAGTGGAAGTAGACCGTGGAATGGTAGCATTGGAACGTGGACCGATTATGTTCTGCCTGGAAGGAAAGGATCAGCCTGACAGCATCGTATTCAATAAATTTATTCCGAATGATACTCCGATAGAAGCTGCTTACGATGCCAATCTGCTGAACGGGGTGATGGTATTGAAAGGCACTGCGAAGGAAGTTGAAAAGGACGGTACGGTAAAAGATGTTGCATTCAAGGCTATCCCTTATTCTACATGGAACAACCGCGGAGCCGACCAGATGGAAGTATGGATTCCGGAATCAAAAGAATATGCAACTCCAACTCCCGAGCCGACCATTGCTTCGAAGGCACAGGCATTCACCATTCAGGCTGCAATCCAGAAAGATGCGCCTGAGTCGGCTGCTGTGATGTCTTACGCGTGGGGTGTGAACGACCAGTGGGAGCCGAAACGTTCTTCCGATACTTCCAAACCTTATTTCTACTGGTGGTTGAAGAATGGTACGGTGGAGTCTCTGGCCTACGAGTTTGATAAGCCTTACACCGTATCAAAAGTGGAAGTTTACTGGCTGGATTTTGATCATTATGACGGTGATTTCCGTGTACCGCAAAGCTGGACATTGTATTATAAGTCTGGAAACAGCTGGAAAGAAGTAGAAACGAGTGATAAATATGGAGTAGAAAAGGACAAATACAATGTAGTAAACTTCAAGCCAGTCCAGACTACCGGATTGAAAATCTCGGCGCAGCTTCAGAAAGGAGCTTCTGGAGGTATTATTGAATGGAAAGTAGAGTGATTATTTAACCTTTAACACTACTGTCCCGTAAAAGTGGATAAATAGTTCTTTGAAATTATTGAAATATAGT
>ERZ791829.757-NODE-757-length-24609-cov-7.043007_pt1 | contig 24609 bp, 18 predicted proteins | sample MGYA00510296_ERZ791829 | MGnify/ENA primary metagenome ERZ791829 (study PRJEB30046, sample SAMN00791973) | human gut metagenome | study: EMG produced TPA metagenomics assembly of the A metagenome-wide association study of gut microbiota in type 2...
AAATGAAAATTTTAAGAAAATCTAAGACTCGCCATATTTATCTAGTACAGAAAGTCCTCCTGCAAGGAGAACTTTCCTACTATATAAAAAAACAGATTAGCTTTATAATATCAATAAGAATTTATTAATATTATAAAATTAATCTGTTTTATTTTATTATAAACTTTTCTATTAATTTTTCAAGAAAACTTGTATTATCAGCTTTAATTAATGTTACTTCTTTTTCAACATTATCTGATTTATCAAGTTCTATAGCAATCTTATTTGCTTCTTGCATACCTAATTCTTCTGTTGCTTTTTGTTTTATCATGTTCCAATCAAGTTTACTTTCTTGTGCCTTTATATCTTTTTCAACTTGACCATTCTCTTTTTGAATTAATGCAAGTTCATTTTCCATTTTTTTCTTATTATTGAACATTTCCATTATAGAAATTTCTCTAAAACTTACTATAAGTAACATGATAAATATACCAATTACAATCAAAATTTGTTTAACATGATTCAACATTTCTATTTTTTTCTTTTCTTTTTTTATTTGATAATTTGTTTTTATTGTTTGTTTTTTTGCTGTTGTTTTTTTAGTACTGTTTTTTCTTCTTGTTTGTTGTGTTCTTTTTCTTGGTATATCATAATCTGGCTCATATTTTCTAGGACTTGTTTCATATTGATATGAACTTCTTGACATGTTACTTACCTCCTTCCTTTGTACTTTGTTCTTTTCTTACGCTTTATTTAATTATTTTTTCAAAAATTCTTAATTTTGCGCTTTTTGATCTTGAGTTTTCTTCTTGTTCTTCTTCTGTTGCTATTATTGGTTTTTTATTTATTATTTTTCCTTCTGATTTTGCACCACATACACAATATGGTAAATCTTTAGGGCATGTGCACTTTCCTTGTGCATCAACATAAGCATTTTTTACTGCCCTATCTTCTAATGAATGGAATGTTATTATACATAATCTTCCTTCATTTTTTAATAATTCTATACATTTTCTTGCTGTATTATATAATGGTTTTATTTCATTATTTACTTCTATTCTTATTGCTTGAAATGTTCTTTTTGCTGGATGTCCTTCTTTTTTTGCAAATGCAGGCATTGATTTTTCTATTATTTTAACTAATTCTTCTGTTGTCTCAATTTCTTTTTCCTTTCTTGCAATACATATATTTTTAGCAATTTGTCTTGAAAACCTTTCTTCGCCATATTCGTATATTATATTTGCTAATTCTTCCTCAGAATATGTATTTACGACTTTTTTCGCTGTTAAACTTTGAGTTTTATCCATCCTCATATCTAATTCATTATTTCCTAAATAGCTAAATCCTCTATTTCTTTCATCTAATTGATATGATGATACTCCTAAATCAAGTAATATTCCATCTACTTTTTCTATATTTAATTTTTTTAAAATTTCTTCAATTTCATCATGATTTCCATGTACATATTTTACATTTGAGTATTGTCTTAAGTTCTCTTTTGCTGCTTTTAGTGCTTCTTCATCTCTGTCTATTCCTATTAACATTCCTTTTGATGATAATCTTTTTAGAATTTCTTTACTATGTCCTGCTCCACCTAATGTCCCATCTACATAAATTCCATCTTCTTTTATCTTTAGCCCTTCAATTGTTTCTTCTAATAGTACAGGTTTATGTTTAAATTCCAATTTTCAGCACCTCACAATTAAATTCCTAACATTGTCATGTTTTCTGCAATCTCATCTGCAGATATGTTTTCATCACATTTTTGCCATGTTGCTTTGTCCCATATTTCTAATCTTGTTCCTACTCCTATAATCATTGCATCTTTTTCTAATTTGGCTGAAATTCTTAAATTTGCAGGGATTAAAAATCTTCCTTGTTTGTCAATTTCACATTCTGTTGCTCCTGATAAGAAAAATCTTACAAAGTTTCTGGCATTTTTGTCTGATAGTGGTAATGATTTTAGTTTTTCTTCGAAGTTATTCCATTCATTTTGTGAAAATACAAATAAACATCCATCTAAACCTTTTGTTATTATGAATGTTTCTCCGATGTCTTGTCTTAATTTTGCTGGCATTATTAATCTACCTTTTACATCTAGAGAATGTTCGTATTCACCAATTAACATTTGGATTTCCTCCTCTCCATTTTTCTACCACTTTGCACCACTTTTAACCACTATGCATAAATAATAATACAAATACTATTTTTTTTCAAGTATTTTTAGGAAAATTTTTGAAATTTTTGCTTTTAAAGAAAATCTGTTCGTCTTAGAGTTGACTATATTCCAGAACCTGTGTTTGTTTTAACTTTTTAGTATTTTATTCATATAATATATAAACCTTTAAGAAAGGATTTTTAATATGAATATTGTTTATTTCGATAATGCTGCAACAACAAAGATTAGATCTGAAGTTTTAAATGAAATGATACCATATTTAACATCAAATTATGGAAATGCTTCTTCCCTATATTCTATTGGTAGAACATCAAAACATGCTATTGATAATGCTAGAGCTCAAGTTGCAAGTTTAATAAATTGTAATCCAAATGAAATTTATTTTACTAGTTGTGGTTCTGAAAGTGATAATACTGCACTTAAAGGTATTGCATTTGCAAATAAGAAAAAAGGTAATCATATTATTACATCAAAAATAGAACATCCTGCAATATTAGAGTCTTGTAAGTTTTTAGAAAAACAGGGCTTTGATATTTCTTATATAAATGTTGATTCAGATGGTTTTATTAATTTACAAGAACTTGAAAATGCAATTAGACCTACAACTATTTTGATTAGTATCATGTTTGCTAATAATGAAATTGGCACAGTTCAGCCAATTGAAGATATTGCAGAAATTGCTCATAATCACAATATTATTTTTCATACAGATGCAGTTCAGGCTATTGGAAATTGTTTTATTGATGTTCAAAAAATGAATATTGATATGCTTTCTCTTTCAGGTCATAAAATTCATGCTCCTAAAGGAATTGGTGCTCTTTATGTAAAAAATGGAATTGAATTTGAAAATTTTATAAATGGTGGTCATCAGGAAAAAAATAAAAGAGCTGGTACTGAAAATGTTGCTGAAATTGTTGGCCTTGGCAAAGCTTGTGAAATTGCTAGAATAAATTTAAGTTCACACGTTACTTATCTTTCAAGACTTAGAAATTATTATTTCAATTTACTTAATAGATATTTTAAAGATAGATTTAGAATTAATGGTTCTGTTCAAAATAGATTACCTCGGAAATGCTAATGTTTCTTTTGTGGGTGCAGATGCCTCTAAATTAATTTTTGAACTTGATAATATGGGAATTTGTGTTTCTAGTGGTTCTGCTTGTTCTTCTGGTAATACTACTCCTTCTCATGTTTTGTCTGCTATTAATACTCCTAAATTGTATATTAATTCTGCTATTAGGTCTACTTTTAGTGATTTTAATACTTTTGAGGAGGTTGATTATTTTATTAATGCTTTAAAATTACTCTTAAAATAATAAAATTTTCTATATTTTAGTCTTTCAATCTTTGCACATACAAAAAACCTCATTTGTAAATGAGGTTTTTTATTATCTTGAAATTTCATCATCAATTTCTTTTTCTTTAAAAATAGAATTATCCATTATCTTTCCTTTTCCATTAATATAATATCCAAATCTACCAGAAATCAAAAAAGGACTTTTTATTTCACTAAAATGTAATAATCCGGTTTCATATGCTTTTCCCTTTATTCCGTCAACTTCTCCAATAGAAACTGTAATATGTGGTCCATTCTCATTCTTAAAATATGCCTTTAGTTCTTTGGGTAATTCAACTTGAAATCCACTATTTTTATCTGTTGCTGCATATCCTACAATTTTTACTTCATAATCTTTATTTAATACTTCTTCTGGATATTTTTCTGTTTTTCCAAATTTAAAAGTAATATGCATGTCTTTAACTACATATTTTAGTTTTCTTTCTTGTAAATCAATTAATTTTTTCTTATTTATTTCATCAAAAAATATTCCTTGAAATCCTGTCATTTCTTTTTTTTCCATTTTCTTCTCCTTTTATTTCATAAAATTTTCTTTTATTCTTCTTACTAATTCTAGTGTAGCTTTGTTACACATATTTTTCTTTAATGTTGCTATAGATTTATTATCTTCTCCAATTTGGAATTCTTTTATTATTTGAATATCATCTCTTTTTAATAGCTCTTCTTCATATTCAATATTTGAAAGCAAAACACCGCAATTATTTAATACTAGTCTATCAATTAATTCTGTATCACCAATTTCATAATTTGGAGCAATATCAATATTATTTTGAGAACAATATTCTTTTAAATGTTGCTTTAATGCTGTAGATTTAGGTATTATTATTTTACAATTTTCAAAATTACTATCTTTTGAAATTTTATTTTCCTTTATATAATCATTTGTTGCTATAAAACAATATCTTGGTGTACTTTTTAATGAGATAAAATCTATATTTGTATACTCTGTTGGAATATCTGATAAATTCAACATTGCAATATCTATTTCTCCATTTGATAATTTTTTTAAGCTTTCTTGTGTTGTTGCTCTTGATATTCTTATATCTATATTAGGATAATCTTTAATAAATCCAACTAATGATGGCATAACATATTTATTTACTAAAAATTTTCCACCACATATTCTTATTATTCCTTTTTCTAGATTTATATATTGAGAAAATAAGTTTTCTGCATTATTCATTTTCTCAATACTATCACCTATATATTCATATAAATTTTTTCCTTCTTCTGTAAGTTCTACTCCGTTTTTATTTCTAAAAAATAATTTTCCACCTAATATTTTCTCTAATTTTTGTATTGATTGTGTAACAGCTGACTGTGATATGTATATATTTTCAGCAGCTTTTGATATATTTTTATATTTTACTACTTCACAAAATATTCTATATAATTCTAAATTTGCATTCATATAATCTCTCCTTTTTCTATATCTTAACATTCTATTTTATTTTTTTCAATAGTTTAAACATTATAAGTTTTACTAATAATTAATATTTAAATAATTAATTTTACAAATATTATGTAATCTATTATAATATAAGCACGCAAAACAAATTAATTAATTTATTGAAGGAGAGAAATTTTATGAAAAACTATCTTTTAATTGACAGCAAAACTTCTTTTCAAAGAAATTCAGCATGGCATCTTATTAAAATTTCGACTCTCAACGGAAAAATTATCAAAAGAGAAAATATTTTATTTCAACCTAACTGTAGAACAAATTATTCTTCTTTAGGATGTGCCAAAAATGCACTTATTAGAGATATTCATAAACAATTCGGTAAAGATATTATTATAAGCAAACAACTTTTGGAAGTTATAATAAATGTTTCTGTTTATTTTACAGATTTGGGAAATGTTTTGCTTGATTTACTCGAATCTCCTTTAAACTAACAGAATAACCTGCAAATGCAGGTTATTTTTCACTTTTTTCACTTTGATGCTCAATATCTCCACATATAGCTTTTTGAGCTTGGTCTAATAATTCTGGATTTTTTATTGCTGATTTTGATGCTTCAAAAATTTCTCTTCCTGTTATTCCTTTATGTTTTGCTCTTATTCCCATTAACTTTTTTTCTACTAATTGAGCTTGTTCTTCATCTCTTAATAGTTTTGATGTAAAAATTTCTCTAATCTCACTTGCTGTTTTATCAGCATATAATCCTGGGAATTTTGGTCCTCCGACACTTGCAAGCTTTTTTATTAGGAAGAACAAATATTTCTTTTTTTTGCTTATTTCCTGTAATTTCATCTTGATTATAAACTGATATCTTTTCATTAAGAATACTTATAATATTCTCTGGAATTAATAGATTTTGACCTTTTTCATTTTTTGCATTAGTATTTAATGTTATTGAAAAAGTTGATTTTGATGAATCTCTTTTATATGGAGTAATCGAAATATACACATCATATCCTAAAGCATACGCAATATTTGAACCATTATATACAAATTGTGGAACTACCGCAATCTTCTTCTTTGTACCATTTTGCCCAATACAATATGAGTTTTGAGATATCAATTTGATTGCATTTTCTATATCATTTTTTCTTTTCATTGCAAAATCATATAGTCCATATCTTTTTAATTGTTCTTCATCTAAACTACTTTCCATTAAATATTTTTTTGTCTTTACATCTTTTTCTTCTGCATATTCAAACAATTTATCTGTTGGTACATCTCTTGCTAAAGCACAACCATTAAATGGATCTAGGACTCTTTCATCTGAAATAACTGCATTTGCATATTTTACTATCATTCTAGGAACATAAAATCCATTTTCAGCAAGTATTGAAACTGCTGATCTTTGACCTTTTCTTTGATTTGCATTTATTTCAGCTGATTTATTACTATTTATATTTTTATTTCCAGTCAGATTTCCAGCATCTATTGTTAGATGTTTATTTGATTCTTTTCCATTATCAATCATTTCTCTTTTTATTTTAATTCCTAGTTCAGATTCATTCTTATCAAAATAATATTGTAGTGTTGCTATAATAGAATGTAAATCTAAGTTTTCTCCATATTGTGTTACTACTATACCATTGCTTCTTTTTATATCATTTATTATTTTTTTATGCACTTCTTCAACTTCTTGTGGTTGAGTTTGCATTTCTGAGTTTATTTCTTCTTCATCTTGCTCGTAAGCCAAGTTTCCTAATACTTTATGTAATATTAATTCTACTTCACTAAATTCTTTTGTTTCTTCCAAAATATTCATCTATTCTTCTTTTTTCTGCCTTATTTGCGTAAAAAGCTATCATCATTAATGATGTTATTCTTCCTAAACATGTATCACTTTCTAATGAGTTTTGGTTCTCCTTTTTCACTAATGAGTCAACCCACTTTTCATAACTAGAACTACTTATTCTTGTTGGTACTCCTCTTATACTATTTATAATATCTATAAGTTTTTTTCCACCAGCACTTACATTGCTATATCTATGCCCTGCAAATTCTTCACTATGTTTTCTAGTATCTACATTATATAAATTAATTAAATCATATATAGTAATTCCACTTTTACAATAATCTAACAAATTTTCAAATATCTCTGCTAATTCATCATTTTTATCTTCATCTTCATTTCCATCTCTATTAGATACTTCTATACTCTTTAAATCAATTAATCTTAATTGAGATGTTTGTTTACCAAAGAAAATATCTTTTATTAATTTTACATTTTCTTCTAATGTAAGTCTTTCTCTAGTTTCATTAATCATTTGTTTTTCTCCAATCTCTTTACTTCTAAAATAATATTATGATTTTGTTTCTTTTTTTTCAATACATAACAAATTTTTTTCTTTAATTTACTCTCACAAAATTTGAGTTTTCGAATAAAATTAAAATACTACAAATTTATATAATTACAAATTTGTAGTATTTTAATTTTATCTTTCAGTATCATCATCTACTGAAACTTCTTTACAATGTTTCTTTTCCCATTCATTCTTTTTTTGAACCTCAATATTATATTCATCTACTTCCATTTCTCCATTTTCTTTTTGTCTTTCTAAATAATCTCCAGAATATTCTATCTTATATCTTTGCTCTCTTTCTTCTTGATGTGACAATTTTTCAATTTCTTCTTCTAATCTACTTATTGCAATACTTGGTGCTCCTAAGCTTTTTAAAATCTCAAGTTGTCTTCTTGTTTCATGTAGTTTTTCTAATCTTTTAAAAGTTTCTACAACATCTTCCTGTTCATGTCCTATTACTCCATTTTGATAATATGTTCCTTCATCTTGAGCTTCATTTATTTCTAGATATTCATTATCTTTATTTATAATTCTATATTTTTTACTACCTTTTTCAGATTCAACTACTTGTTTATATTTTTGATATTCAATCTCATCATCAATATCTATATTCATTGCTCCAATAATTTTTCCATTTAATCTAGCAATAATATATTTATTATTTATAAAACCAAAATCAATCCAATCAAAATCTATATCTGGATATCTTAGTTTTATTTCATTCCATAGTCTTGTAACCCAATTGAATTTCATTGATTCTTTTTCTAATATTGTTCCTTCTCCACATATTTTTTTTATTATCTTTTCCATATATATATTATCTTTATAAAAATCTTCATAAGTGTTTTTTTCTCTTGAAAAATCTTCATCTAAAATTCTTTTTCTTGTTTTATTATAAATTTTCTCTTTCACTCTTTGTTGATTTATTCTCACAATATATTCATTTGGTAATTGTTTTAGTTCTTCTTCACCTATTCCTAGTTGTAATTTTTGAGCAATAATCCTATTAATATATTGCATATAATCAAAGTCAGATTTTTCTCCCATTGTTTCTAGTATTCCTTCAAACTCAACAACATTGTTCATTAGTTCTTCTATATCTATCTCTTCTAACTTTCTTGAACTACAATATCCTTTTATATATTCAAATATAAGTTGCTGTTTTGCATCTATTCTATTTTCATCTGGTGTAATTTTATTTTCTAATGAACTATATTTTTTATTATCTGCAAATAATTCATCCAAACTATATAATAAGTTAAAACTATCCATACCATATTTTTTTGTTAATTCTTTTATTTCAGGTTTACCATATAAATATGATTGAATCATTTCTTCTATAGGAATTATTTCTAATAATTTTTTCATAACTTTTTCTTCTTCATCATATCCTCCTCTTAATTTTGGATATCTTTGCTTTGTTAAATATTCTGTCATTGCTTCATTTATTCCAACTCCGATTATATTACCTTTAAGACCAGTTGAAATCTTTCCATCTGTCTTTTGATGTACTGAAACACAATGTAAAAATTCATGGAAAAATACTTGCCTTTCTTCATCTATACTTTTTTTCTTTATTTTTATATTTTTTTCTCCAAAATTATAAGATCCTGCTATATTTTTTCCAAGATTTCTTTCAAATTCTATATCTTTATCTAAATTTTGTTTTATTCTTTCTATTATTACATCTTCTGATATATATTCTCCATATAATTCTAATACATCATTTACTGCTGTTGTTAAAAATTCCATTGTAACATCATTAAATTTTTTTGGTTCTAATTTCTTTTTTAATTCTTCTTTTTTCATTTTTTATTTCCTTTTATTTTTTCTATTTTTATTATCTTTCTTCTTGTAAATTCTGCATGTTTTCTAAAATTATTTCTACTGATTCTCTTGTTCCCTCTCCTATTTCTGGATTAGCAATTGTATCTTTTAATACTTGTTCAAAATGTGATAATTTTTTTGATGTACCTTGAGTTGTTTCTAATACTGATTCAATACTGAATGCTTCTTCTAAAGAATATTGATTTCCTAATATTCTTTTCCATCCTATGGCTCCATCTGTTTTACTATCTTTTGTAGCTTTTCTTTCTAATGAAGCTTTTCTTTCTTCTGTTAATTGTTCTAAACTAACTTGTATATTATTTGAATATTCATATACATGTAATAATTGGTTTTGAAGTCTAATTGCATATTCCTTTAGTTCTACTTTGTCATCATATGGGCTATATCTATATTCTTTCCAAGCCATTACTCCACCTAAATTATGATTTTTTGCTTTTGCTAATATTTGTTCTTCTAATGCTTCCCATTCTTCAAATAAAATTGATGTATTTTCACCATTTGCAAGAAGCTTTAATTTTTCTTTTCCTATTTGAAGTCTAAGTTGTTGAATTCTTTGTAATAATTCTTTTTCTTCTTGTTCCATATTTTCAATAGCATTTATTTTTTCTGCTACAACTTGTCTTTGTAATTGTGGTGCTTGGCTTTCTTCTAATGCTTGCTCTCTTAACTGCTCTAATTCTATTGTTTCTTCATATTCATCATCTACAACTATATTGTTTATCCCTTCATTTCTCTCATTTCTTCTTAACATTCTTGCAATTCTTTCATTTACTTTTCCACTTCTTTTTCCATAATCTCGTGTATGATCTGGTTTTTCTGATTTTCCAAAATTATGCATTTTTAATCCTTGATTTCTCATTATTCTTCCTTTTATTTTTACATTATTGAATCTATTATTTCTTTCTTCAACATATTCTTCCATTTTATTTATTTCCTTTCATTTATTTTACATAATTATTTTAACATTATTTGTTACTTATGTAAAATTAATAGTTTTTATGTTGATTATTAGTTTTTCTTATAATTATCTATTTTTTATTGAAAATGAGAAAAATAAGTCAGCACCTATTTAGATGCTGACTTTATTTCTTAATATTTTAAAATTTCAATAGCTTTACGATATTTTTCTTTTCTTTCTAGGTCTTTTGGAGTAGGATTTTCCATACGAGTTGGATCACTATTGTGATACAAATCTGCCAATTTTACTTTTCTAGCAATTGGATTATTTTTTATTTTTCTTACATATTCTAAATAATCTACATTTTTATCATGTGTTAATAATTTCAATGCTTCTATAACTTCTGGTGAAAAATTTTTTTCTAACTCATCAAATGTTACATTTGTATCTTCTACTACATCATGTAATAATGCTACAATACATTCTGTTTCTGTGTCCATTTGCTCTGCAAGGTGAATTGGGTGATAAATATATGGTATTCCTGATTTATCAACTTGCCCATTGTGTGCATTATATGCTATTATCATGGCTTTCTTTGTTTTGGGTGTATAAATCATATATTATTCTCCTTTTTATATCAAAAGCTTTTTCAACATAAGGCTTTTTCCTTATGCCTGAATTATAGCACTTTTTATGTTATTATTCAATTTTTTACACATGAAAAAATTGTCTTATTTTATTAAATATTCTTTTTAATATATTTTCTTTATATTCAATTAACTCTGTATGTTCCTCTCTAATGTCTTGAACTTTTTTCTTACTAGCAAATACATCTGATTTATATTGTTCTGCTTTATTTTGTTCATTTTTTTGTCTTTCTACTGCTTGCATTTTTATTATTTTTTCTTTTTGTTCTGCTGTTGATAAATAATCTCTAAATAAATTGAATAAAATTGCTTTTGTTTCTGGTAATAATTCTTGGTCTTTTAATTCTATATCTTCATCTAAGTCAAATTCATATTCAGTATTTCTATTTTCTTCTATTGCTTTAATTACTTCTGAAGGTATTTTATTATATTCTTCTTTATCTAATTGTTTTATTATTTCATATACTTCTGTATATGCATTTTTATATTTTGTCACCTTGTTCTTTTCCTCCTTCTTTTGTTGATTCTTCTTGGATTAATCTGCTTAAGTCTGCTTGTGCTTCATCACATTCTTGTACTGTTGCTGTATATGAGGCTTGACCTATATCTTGACCAGTATTTTTTCTTGGTTCTATTATTATTCTCATTTCTTTCATTCTATTTACCTGTTCGTCTGTTGGTGAAATTTCTCTTGTCTTCTTTCCTTTTTTAGCTCGACTATAAGCTCCTCGCATATTACCTAGCTTGTTACCAATTTTATCTCCTGGCTCTAATCCTTCTCCTTTTATCTTTTCTATTAATTCTTCTTCATCTTGATTTACAAATGTTTTTTGGGCTAATGTTAATATTGTATCTTTTGGTACAATTTTTGATACATCAACACCTATTCCTTGCAACTTTTCAATTTTTTTTATAAATTCATCTATTGTATCTATTTTTTCTAGTTGTTTCACCCTTATCCCAATTTCTTGCATTCTATTTACCTGTTCATCTGTTGGTGGAATAATTTCTAACTTCTTTCCTTCTTTAGCTTGTTTATAAGATTTTCGCATATCGTTTAGCTTGCTACCAATTTTATCTTCTGGCTTTAATCCTTCTCCTTTTATCTTTTCTATTAATTCTTCTTCATCTTGATTTATAAATGTTTTTTGGGCTAATTTTAATATTGTATCTTTATCTACAATTTTTGATACATCAACACCTATTCCTTGCAACTTTTCCATTTTTTCTATAAATTCTTCTATTGTATCTATTTTCTCTAGTTCTAACATTATCTTCATTTCTTGCATTCTCTTTACCTGTTCATCTGTTGGTGGAATAATTTCTAGCTTCTTTCCTTCTTTAGCTTGTCTATAAGATATTCGCACCCTGCTTAACTTCCCACCAATTTTATCTCCTGGATTTAAGCCTTCTTTTTCTATCTTTTCTATTAATTCTTTTTCATCTTGATTTACAAATGTTTTTTGGACTAGTGTTAATATTGTATCTGGTCCTGAAAGTCTTGATACATCAACACCTATTCCTTGCAACTTTTCCATTTTTTCTATAAATTCTTCTATTGTATCTATTTTCTCTAGTTGTTCAACCCTTATCCTCATCTCTTTCATTCTATTTACCTGTTTGTCTGTTGGTGGAGTCTCTCCTGGCTCTTCTCCTTTTTTAGCTTTTCTATAAGATTTTCTCATATTGTTTAGCTTAGTACCAATTTTATCTTTTGACTTTAATCCTTTTCCTTCTATCCATTCTATTAATTCTTCTTCATCTTGATTTACAAATGTTTTTTGTGTTAATGTTAATATTGTATCTGATGTTGAAAGTCTTGATACATCAACGCCTATTCCTTGCAACTTTCTCATTTTTTCTATAAATTCATCTATTGTATCTATTTTCTCTAGTTCTACCATTATCTTCATTTCTTGCATTCTCTTTACCTGTTCATCTGTTGGTGGAATCTGTCTTGTTTTCTTTCCTTCTTTATCTTGTCTATAAGATATTCGAGTAATACTTAGCTTGCTACCAATTTTATCTCCTGGCTCTAATCCTTCTCCTTTTATCTTTTCTATTAATTCTTCTTCATCTTGATTTACAAATGTTTTTTTGGTTAATGTTAATATTGTATCTCTATATGCAATTTTTGATACATCAACACCTATTCCTTGCAATTTTTTCATTTTTTCTATAAATTCTTCTATTGTATTTATTTTGGGTAAACCTTCTACTTCTTTTTCTAATTCATATAAATCATGTAAATTACCTTTTACTTCAAAGCTATCAACATCTAGAATCTTATTACATTCTTCTTTAGAAATCTTCTCTAATTCTCTATCCCATAATTCTATTTCTTCTCCTTTTGTAATTATGGCTTCTATATTTTTTCTATCTTCTTCTGTAATTTCTCCATCTTCAACTCCATTACGGTATTTTATGTACTTTTGTTGAATTCTATATAATGTTGCAGAATATCTTTTTTCTTGGTTGCTCGTACTTGTTACTTGTGGTAAATTTCCTCCATGTGATTTAACCCAATCTACTACTATTGTTAATAATTCTAAATCATTTTTCCTATTACTGTTTTTTATTTCTTTGTCTATATTAACTCTTTGTGTATTATTTGCAAAATCCATTACTACTGGTCTATCTTCATCTTTGGGCGGATTATCTGGATCTACTGATGTTATTACTCTTCCTATTTGTTGTTTATACAATATTTGTGAATTTTCATCCAATGGTCTAAACCATAATATTCCATTTACTCCTTCTACATGAATTCCTTCATTTAATTTATTCATTACTATCATAAATTTGGTTTTATTTGCATCTTCTCTTTCAAATTCTTCTAACTGACTTGCATTTTCTTTGTCTGTATATGCTCCAAGCATTGAATAATATTCAGCATCTATTCCAGAATCTTTTAAATATTCTCTCATTCTTTCTTCATATTCTTTTATTTTATCTTTACTTTCTTTTCCTTTTTCATCTGTAGATACTGGTATAAATATTATATATTTTCCACCTTTTTTTACATTTTGTTGTATTATTTCTGATATTCCTGTCGCATTTTCAAGATTTTTTCTTAATTTATCATATTTTTCTAATTTTTTCTTTTTCTCATCTTCATCTGCTATCTCATCTATTTCTTCTTTTAAATTTTCTATTGTTCCATCTGTTAATACATTATATTCACATGAAACTATTTTTGGATTTACTACCATTCCTAATTGTATTGCTTCTTTTAATTCTATTTGTTTTGCTATATGTTTATTTTCTTGTATTTCTTCATCTGTATATCCTAACTTTTTGGCTATTTCATCTGCCATATTTCTGTCATCTGCATCTCTTGTTGGTGTCGCTGTTATTCCTAATACTTTTGTTGTTTCTGGCTGATTTTCTAATAATTTATTTAATGCTTTTTCCCATTTTTCTGCACCTGTTCTATGTAATTCGTCAAATATCATAAAATCATACTGTTTTTTTAATTTTTCTTTACCTGCTTTTGTTATTAAACTTTGATATGTAGCAAATTGTAAGTTTGGAAATACTTCTGCTATTATTTTATCTTTACTTTTTCCTGATGTTCCTATTTTACCATGAATATTTTCTATTATCCTATCTTTTGTTTGTTCTAATATTTCATTTGATGGTGCTAAATATAGCATTTTCTTATCATTTCTTGGATATGGTATTCTTTCTAGTTCTAATTGATTATTCTCAATTTCTATTTCTTCTTGAGTTTTACCATATTGTAACATTTCTGTTAATGCTACATATGTTTTTCCTCCACCTGTTGGCAATATTACACTTGCAAATCTTTTATCTTTAAAAACTTCGTTTGTATTGTCTATTGCTACTTGTTGATAATCTCTTAAGCTTATTCCTGTTCCTTTTACATCATAATATCCTAAATATCTTTCTACTTGTTCTATTGAAAGTCCTTGTGTTATTTCTTCTATATTGTTTTGAATTTGCTCTATATAATTTTCTGATTCTAATATTCCTTTTAAATTTCCTTTTGCTGCAAGGTTTATAACTGCTGTTGGTATGTCTTTATTTTCTATTCCTGCTTCTTTTAACTTTTCATAAATTGAAACACAATTACTTTGTTTTAATTTTTGTATTAATTCATTTCTTTCTGTTATAGATAATTCTTCAATATTAATTTTGTCCCAGTCATATGTGTCTACTATTGCAATTGCAAAATAATCTTCTCTTGACATTTGTTGTGCTGTTTGCATTTGTGCAAAACTTGTATTCATTATGTCTCTTACATTTGATAAACCTCTATTCTGTATTATTTGCATTTGTTCTTCATCTGTTAAATTTCTTATTGAGTCTACTAATCCTATTTCATTTGGTTTTAAGTCTAAGTTTACAGATTCGCTTATTCTATATCCTTTATTACTTTTTCTTGCAGTTATTTTTGGTTCAACTTCAAATCCATTATTTTCAATGTACTTTATAATTTTTTCATATTTAGGATTGTTCCCTGTTATTTCTCTTAGCATTCCTGCTAATATTCTTGCATTTGCTTGCCCTTTTGATAAATAATACATATTTTTTACAATAGAATTTGCTTGACCATATTCAACTTTTCCTGCTGTTAATTCATACATTTCTTCTATTGATATGTCTGTTCTTGGTGTTCCTTCATCTCTTAATAGGCTTTCTTCTGGTATTTCTAATTTTCCACCTTTTGTTATATATTTTACTAATTCTGTTTTTAATTCATTTACAATTTGTTTATCTTGATTTTCTGCTTGTTGTATTAATGCAAACATATCTAATAATTCTTTTGATATGTCTGTTATTCTATCTCCTTCTATATCTCCATAATATATTTGCTCTCCTGATGCAAATGCACTTCCCATTGTGCTTATTAGTTGACTATTTGTTTTTATTCTTGGGACAAGTGTTTCCATTAATCCTTTTTGTTCTAATATTGTTAGTTTTGCTACTATTTTGTTTTTTTCTAATGTTTGCTCATCATTTAATGCTTGGAAACTACTTACTCTAGCTAATGGTGCTTTATATATTATTCCTTTTTTCATTCCAGATTTACTTGTATCTATTCCTTCTGGTGCTGTGTATTTTACTTTTAGTATCTCTTTTAATTTTTTTGATTCTGTTGCTTCATCTATTCTTCTGAAATCTTCTAATACTTCTTCTGGGATATTTCCTTGGGCTATTCTTTCTTGTACTTTTTTATCTATTTCTGCTAACATATATTGCCCTGCATTATATACTCTTTGTCCCATTTCTTTTTTTGGAACTTTTATCATTACATATTTATCACTAAATGTTTCTCCATATGTTCTTGCTACATTTGCATTGCTTGATAATGATATACAATTTGTTTCTAAGCTATAATGCATTTTTATATGATTATACATTTCTTCTAGTGTTACTGTACTTTCTGCATTCCATCTTGGCTTTATACTATGTGTTTCTTCCCATCTTTCTCTATCTGTACGTAATCTTATATATTTTCCGTTCTCATCTTTTATGTTTCCTTCTTCTAGGTCTTTTATGTCTCCTGGCTCTAATGACCTAAAAAAGTAGTAATTTTCTTCATCACTTATTATATTGAATTTTTCTATATCAAACATTTTTTCCATAGTGCTTTCCTTTCATTTTCTCTTTCGCTTTTCCGACTTTTTACCACTTTCATTTTAGCATAATTATTATTTTTTTGAAATGGTTTGTAATAAAAAAAATAGTAAGAACATAAAATTCTTACTATTCTATAACTTTTCTATTTTCCATAATAACTATCTAATAACATTTGTTTAATTTCTGAAACAAGAGGAACTCTAGGATTTGCAGTAGTACATTGATCCTCAAAAGCTCTATCTGCTAGTAAATCAACTTTAGCCAAGAATTCTTTTTCATCAATCCCTGCATCTTTAAATGATTTTGGAATATTTAATTCTTCATTCATTTTTCTCACTTCAGCAATTAAAGAATCTACACCTTCTTCAACTGTATCTGCTTTTAATCCTATCTTTCTAGCAATTGTTGCATATTTTTCATTTGCTATATAATATTCATATTTTGGCCATGATACAAATTTTGTTGGTTCTGTTGCATTATATCTAATTACATATGGTAATAATATCGCATTAATTCTACCATGTGGTAAATGGAATTCTGCACCTATTTTGTGAGCCATAGAGTGGCATACACCTAAAAATGCGTTTGTAAATGCCATACCCGCAATTGTACTTGCATTGTGCATCTTTTCTCTTGCAATTTTATTATCTCCATGTTCATAAGCTTCTCTTAAATATTTTACAACTAATTCTGCTGCTTTTTCTGCTAATCCATCTGTATAATCTGATGCCATAACAGAAACATAAGCTTCTAATGCATGTGTTAATACATCCATTCCAGTATCTGCTGTGATTGATTTTGGTAAACTCATAACTAAATCTGGATCAACAATTGCTACATCTGGTGTTAATTCATAATCTGCTAATGGGTATTTTTTATTTTTTACTTTATCTGTAATTACTGCAAATGATGTTACTTCTGAACCTGTTCCAGATGTTGTTGGAATTGCAACCATTTTTGCTTTTGTTCCCATTTTTGGAAATTTATAAGTACGTTTACGAATATCCATAAATTTTAATTTTAATCCTTCTGGATCTGCATCTGGATTTTCATAAAATAACCACATTCCTTTTGCTGCATCTATTGCACTTCCTCCACCTAATGCAATTATTACATCTGGCTTAAAGTTGTTCATTGCAGATAATCCTTTGTTTACAGTTTCAAATGATGGATCTGATTCTACTTCACTAAATATCTCGCAATGTACATGATTTTGTCTTTTTCTAATGTGATATAATATTTTATCAACATATCCAAATTTAACCATTCCTGGATCTGTAACTATAAATGCTCTTTCTATATTTGGCATTTTTTCTAAATATGATATTGAACCTGCTTCAAAATATATTTTTTCAGGTACTTTGAACCATTGCATATTAACTCTCCTTTTTGCTACTCTTTTTATATTAATTAAGTTTACACTTGATACATTTGCTGTTGTTGAGTTGCTTCCATAAGATCCACATCCAAGTGTTAATGATGGCATATTTGTATTATATATGTCTCCTATTGCACCATGTGTTGATGGAGAATTTACAATAATTCTTCCTGCTTTCATTGTTTTTGAGAATTTTAATATTGTTGCTTTATCTTCTGAATGTATTACTGCTGAATGTCCTAATCCACCATATTCTAATAATTTTTCTGCTTTTGATATTCCTTCTTCAGAATCATTTACAATATAATATGTTAATACCGGACTTAATTTTTCTTTAGAGAATGGATATCCTTCTCCAATTCCATCTTCATATACTACTAATACTTTTGTATCTTCAGGTACTTCAAATCCTGCTTCTCTTGCAATTGTTGCTGGACTTTGTCCTGGTACATGTGATTTTAATTTATATCCATTTTGTGAGTCAAACATACTATTTTTTAGTTTTTCTTTTTCTTCTGGATTTACAAAGTAACATCCTGCTTCTCTCATTAATTTTTCAAATTCTTGATATATATCTTTATCTACTAATACAGCTTGTTCTGATGCACATATCATACCATTATCAAAAGATTTTGACATTACTAAATCATTTACTGATGTTTGTAATTTGGCTGTTTTATCTATATAACATGGTACATTTCCAGGCCCTACTCCTAATGCTGGTTTTCCACATGAATATGCTGATTTTACCATTCCTGTTCCACCTGTTGCTAATATTAAACTTACATCAGGATGGTTCATTAATAATTTTGTTGCTAATATTGATGGCTCTTCTACCCATAATATACAATTTTCTGGAGCTCCAGCTTTTACTGCTGCATCTCTTAATATTGTTGCTGCTGCAACACTACATTTTTGTGCAGATGGATGGAATCCAAATACTATTACATTTCTTGTTTTTGCTGCTATTATAGATTTAAACATTGTTGTTGATGTTGGGTTTGTTACTGGTGTTACACCTGCTATTATTCCAACAGGTTCTGCTATTTCTACATAACCATCTTCATCATTTTCTTTTATTATTCCTACTGTTTTTTCATGTTTTATACTATGATATACATATTCTGTTGCAAACATGTTCTTTGTTATTTTGTCTTCATATATTCCTCTTCCAGTTTCTTCAACAGCCATTTTTGCTAATTCCATATGATGTTCTAATCCTGCCATTGACATTGCTTTTGTTATATTATCAACTGTTTCTTGATCTAATTTCATATATTCTTGTGATGCTATTTTTGCTTTTCTCATTAGTTCATCTATCATTTGCTCAACTCTTGCTTCTTCTTCAGGGTTTTGATTTTCCATTTTATCTTCTTTCCTTTCTTCGTCAGTTGCGCTCCTCTGTTCAGGAGCTCAAACTATGGTTGAAAAAGAATTAAATTTTTACAAGGCAAATTTTATTTAAAAGGCAAGGGCGCATACGTAGTGTATGTAACCGCGTTTTAAATAAAATTTAACACAGTAAAAATTATAATTATTTTTTAACCTCATGACTCTCTTTTGTTTTATCTTATCCACTATATTATATAATATGTCATTTTTTTGTCAAGAATTTTAAAAAATTTTTATATCAATTGAATTTTATTTTTCATAGTGGTATATTAAATATGTTTAAAATTTCAAAAGAAAAAACATAATAAATATGAAAGGAACGTGAGAAAATATGGCAAATGACAAAAAAGATGATGTTGACATCAATAAAATTTATGGGCATCTATGCAAAATGCCCAAAGAAGAATTTTGCACAAAGTTCAAAATAAAAGAAGGTGGCCTATCTGATGAGGAAATAACATTTAGAAGGCAAAAATATGGTTTGAATGAAGTTACACAAACAAAACCCAAAAAATGGTATAATTACCTGTTTCGTAGTTTATTTACACCTTTTAATAATATATTATTGGCAATATCTTGTGTATTATATTACACAGATGTTTATTTAGCTGAAGATCCTAATTATGCAAATATTATTGTAATTCTCGTTTTAGTTACAATAAGCACTTTATTAGATTTTATATCTTCATATAGATCAAACAAGGCTGCTGAAAAACTAAAACAATTAGTTTCAACTACTGCAACAGTTATAAGAAATGGTAAAAAAGAAAAACTACCTTTTAAAGATTTAGTTTTAGGTGATACTATATTACTTTCAGCTGGTGACATGGTTCCAGCTGATTTAAGAATTATTGAATCAAAAGATTTATATGTTGGTCAATCAAGTTTAACTGGTGAATCTGATGCAATAAAAAAACTTGATACTACAGAACTTGATTTTGATACTGATATAGAAAATCTTTCAGATATTGATACAATATGTTTTATGGGAACAAATATTATTAGTGGTAGTGCTAAAGGTATTGTTGTATTAACTGCTGATGATACTTATTTTGGGAAAGTATCTCATACACTAACTTCTGGTAAACCTAAAACGGCATTTCAGAAAGGTATCGAAAATATAAGTAAATTATTAATAAAATTTATGCTAATTTTAATACCTATTGTTTTTATACTTACAGTCCAAAAACATAGTATTATAACATCATTTACATTTGCTGTTGCTATTGCAATTGGTATTACACCTCTTCTATTACCTGTTATACTTTCATCTAGTTTATCAAAAGGTGCTTTAAGAATGTCAAAAAAGAAAACAATTGTAAAAAAGCTTGATTCAATTCAAAGTTTTGGTGCAATGAATATTTTATGTACAGATAAAACTGGTACATTAACTGAAGATAAAATTGTTCTTGAAAAATATCTTGATATTAATGGAAATGAAGATATTAGAACTTTAAAGCATGCTTTTTTAAATAGTTATTTTCAAACTGGATTGAAAAGTAATATTGATGAAGCTGTTATAAATCATATAAATGAACATGGTTTAAGTGAATTATCAGAAAAATATACAAAAATTGATGAAATTCCTTTTGATTTTGCAAGACGTCGTCTTTCTGTTATAGTTAGTGATGGTCAAAAAACTCAAATGATTACAAAAGGTGCTGTCGAAGAAATTTTAGGTATTTCTACGATGGTTGATTATCAAGGTAATGTATCTCCTATAACAAATGCAATTAAAGAAAATATCAAAAAAATTACTAAAGATTTAAACAAACAGGGACTTCGTGTTGTTGCTGTTTGTCAAAAAAATAATTTAGAAAAAACTTCTGAATTTACAGTATCAGATGAAAAAAATATGATTTTAATTGGTTTTATAGGATTTCTTGATCCACCAAAAGAAAGTGCAAAATCATCAATTGAAAAACTTAATAAAAATGGAATTAGAGTTATTGTTTTAACTGGTGATAATGTTGAAGTTACAAAATGTATTTGTGATAAAGTTGGTATTAAATCACCACAAATTGTTATTGGAAGTCAAATTGATAAATTACAAGATATTGCTGTAAAAAGATTATTGAAAAAGACAAATATTTTTGCAAAACTTTCTCCTATTCAAAAAGCTCGTATTATAAGGCTTTTAAGAGATAGTGGAAATGTTGTTGGATATATGGGTGATGGTATAAATGATAGTCCTTCACTTATAAATTCTGATGTTGGTATTTCTGTTGATACAGCTGTTGATATTGCAAAAGAATCTGCAGATATTATTTTACTTGAAAAAGATTTACATGTTTTACTTGATGGTGTAAAAGAAGGTCGTCATACTTATGCAAATCTAATGAAATATATAAAACTTGCTGCAAGCTTTAATTTTGGTGAAGTTATGTCTGTAATTATTGCAAGTGTTATTCTTCCATTTTTACCAGAAACACCAATTCAACTTTTAGTTGAGGGTTTATTATATGATTTCGGTCAATTGACTTTACCTTTAGATAATGTTGATGAAGAATATTTGAAAAAACCTAAAAAGTTTGATGTAAAAAGTCTAAAAAATTTTATGCTATTTATGGGACCACTTAGTTCATGTTTTGATTTAATAGTTTTTGCTTTAGTTTGGTTTACTTATGATATTCATGAACCTGCAATTTTTCAAACTATTTGGTTTATTTATAGTATTGTTTCAAACCTTGTTGGAATGCATGTTATTAGAACTGCTAAGATTCCTTTTAAAGAGAGTCATGCTTCAAAAGCAGTTTACTTTTCATCAATTTCAATTTGTATTATTGCTATGATTATACCTTTTACTTTTATAGGTCGTGCAATTGGTCTTACTGCTCTTGCTGCTAAAGATTTCTTAGTTATTATTGGTGTTCCAATATTGTATTGTTTTGTTGCAGTTATTGCTAAAAAGATTTATATTAAGAAATATGGTGAATGGATTTAGAAAATTAAAGACGGAATATTTTTATTCCGCCTTTTCTTCACATATCTCAAAATCAATTTGTCTCATTAACTTACTAGCATTAGCAACTCTAATTTTAACCTTATCTCCAATTTGATAAACCTTTCCAGTATGTTCACCAATAGCTTGTCTTTTTTCTTCATTATAAATAAAATATTCATCACCTAATTTTTCGTAACGAATTAGACCTTCAACAGTATTGTCAAGTTCAACAAATATTCCAAAATTAGTAACAGATGATACAATTCCTTCATATTCTTCACCAATTTTACTTTCCATGAATTCTGCTTTCTTAATATCTTCTGCTTCTCTTTCTACTTTTGTTGCAACTCTTTCTCTTTCTGAACAATTTTCCGCTCTCTTTTCTGCTCTTTTTTCATATTTCTTAATCCAAAAATCATTTACTAAATAATCATTATCTAAATATTTTGATATTATTCTGTGTATGAATAAATCAGGATATCTTCTTATTGGTGATGTAAAATGGCAATAATATTTACTTGCAATTCCAAAATGTCCTTTATTTTCTGCTTCATATTTTGCAACTCTCAAAGTTCTTAATATTATATTTGATACTACTTTTTCTTCGTCTTTACCTTTTACATCTTCAAGAATTTTTGCAAATTCATTTGGATAAATAATTTCTTCTTTTGAAATTTTTATTTTATATCCAAAATTATATAATGATTTATTTAATTCTTTTACTTTATCAACATCTGGTGCTTCATGGTTTCTATATATAAATGGTGCTTGTAACCAATAAAATTTTTCAGCAACTGTTTCATTTGCAATTAGCATAAATTGTTCAATTATTTCATTTGCAAAATATGTTTCATATTTTTTTACATCTATTGCAACACCATTTTCATCAAGTATTATTTTACTTTCTGGAATTTCAAGATTCAAATATCCATTTTCTTTTCTTTTTGCTTTTAATATATTTGCTAATTCTGCCATTAAATCAAAATATGAAATATATTTTTCATATCTTTTTAAGACTGTTTCATCAGATCTATCTAATATTTTTTGTACATCTGTATAACACATTCTTTCTGTTACACGTATTACACCTTTATATATATCTGATGATACTATTTTAGCTTTTGGTGTTATTTCCATTGAACATGATAATGTATATCTATCTTCACCTGCATTTAAACTACATATTCCATTTGATAATTCTCTTGGAAGCATTGGTATTACTCTTCCTAACATATAAATACTTGTTCCTCTTAAATATGCTTCTTTATCAAGTTCTGTTTTTTCTCTTACATAATGACTTACATCTGCAATATGAACATCTAATTTATAATTGCCATTTTCCAATTTTTCTACATGTATTGCATCATCTAAATCTTTAGCATCTTCACCATCAATTGTAAATATTATGTCATTACGCAAATCTCTTCTTCTTGGCAAATCTGATGGATCAATTTTATCTCCATAGGCTTTTGCTTCTGCAACAACCTCATCTGGAAATTTATATGGAAGTTCATATTGTTTTATTAATGATAACATGTCAACACCTGCTTCATTAATTCCGCCTAATACTTCAATAACTTTTCCTTCTGCATTTTTTCCTTTTTCTGGATATTTTAAAATTTGTACTAATACTTTTTTCTTATCTCTTGCTTTTCCCCAATTAGCTTTTGATATAAATATATCTGTTCCAAAATTCTTATCATCAGGAACAACAAATGCAAAATTTCTACTTTTTTGAAAAGTTCCAACTACTGTATCTTTTTCATGTCTTACTATTTTTACTATTTTACCTTCTTGCTTTTTATCTCCTTCTTTTTCTGCTATTATTTTAATTGCTACAGTATCTCCATTTAAAGCATTTTTTGAATTTTCTCTTGATATATATATTTCATCTTCTTGATCTTCTATTTTTACAAATCCAAATCCTTTTTGATTTTTCCTATATGTTCCAATTATTTCTTCTTTGCTCATTTTTCCTCCTAAATTATGATTTAATATATAAAAGAAAGCAGTTCTACTGAACCGCTTTTGTTAATTTATGCTATGTAAATTATAGAAAGTGCTATTGTAACTATTACAAATGATATTCCTAATATAATAGTCCATTTTTTTTGCATTCCTTCTTTTGTTCTGCCTTTATTTTTCTCAAAAAAGTTATTTGTAGATGAACCTGTTATTGTTGATGATAACCCTGCATCATCTTTTGATTGTACCATGGCTAATATTGTTAATGCTAAACAAATTATTAAATCTACTACAACTAATATTATTTTTACTACTTGCATTTAGTATTCCTCCTAACGGTTTAATTATTCATATTTATAATACTAGAACATTTTAACATATATTTCCTAGAAAATCAATGCTAATAAATTAAAAACTGCAACTTTTAACATAATTTTTATAAATAAACTTGAATTTGTAGCTATTATAGCTCCTTTATTTAATTCTTCTAATCTTTTACCGATTTTTTTCACTTCTTCTTCATCAAGTATCTTTTTTTCTTTCAAATATTCTTTTGCTAAATATTCTGATTTTGTCATTGCATCATTTTCTAAAAACATTCTAATAGCATAATATAACATACTTATTATTAATAATATATTTGAAAAAACTAA
>ERZ791829.768-NODE-768-length-24201-cov-6.723764_pt1 | contig 24201 bp, 22 predicted proteins | sample MGYA00510296_ERZ791829 | MGnify/ENA primary metagenome ERZ791829 (study PRJEB30046, sample SAMN00791973) | human gut metagenome | study: EMG produced TPA metagenomics assembly of the A metagenome-wide association study of gut microbiota in type 2...
CTAGTCAATAAAGGCTCTTTCAAGCCTCTGCCTTTAGGCAGGGGTTATTGACGCCCTAAGGCGCAATGCTGCAAGGGAAGGAAAGGGAAAAGCCAAGCCCCGTCGCGACCGGGGCATAATTCCAAAACACAAAACCGACGGATGCAATACTTCCGCCGTGGTGAGGAAAAGGGAGGAAACGCTCCGAGAAGGGAGCCAAAGGCCGACGCTGCGTCTGATGTCCTCACCAGAGGATGGGAGAACCGAGATCGAAACAACATCCGTCATCGCCATGCATTACGACGGCGGCGGTTGCGACGAGCGCGAAAGAGAAGAGCAAAAAGGCAGAAATTCAAAAATACACTGAGGTCTTGTTTAACGTCGCCCTCCACGACATGGGTAATCATAGCAAGTTTTCGGATGCCTGGATCGAGCCGATCGAAAAAGCGCGGCGATGCCGTAACAGGCAAACAAGACGGCGAGTCCGCCAAGGAAAGCGGCCCAGAAGAGCAGTCCCAGCGTTCCGAGCAAGATCGCCCCCGCGCCGACCGACAACAGTTCGACGACGCGGGCGCTCTGAAGAGACGGCAAGAATCCCTTCGGCATCAAGGCAACTCCCCCTTGTCCTCCGACTGCCATGCAACCCCTCGCGTCGCCTCGTAGCTCGATCCCGAAATGTCGGCATTGAGCGGAATGCTGGCGTTCATGCGGTCCACGAACGCGTCGAACCAATCCCGAAGATCGTTTTCGTCCTCAAGGGCATTGACTTCCTCCCCGTCCTAAAGGGCGGGGATTCCTTGAACCACGCGGTCTCGTGGTTCAAGGGCGGTTCCCAATAACGCCGAGATAGATGCGAGTATCGACGTCCAAAACCGAGTTGCGAACGGCATCAAGTCCCCAGCGGTTCTCGTGCCGAATGGCAAAAAGCGAAAAAAGCGAGCATCGGCGCGGATCGTCGTGCCCGAGCCACCATCGCGTCAATTCGATCCCGTCGCCGAGCGGCTGGAAGACCTCTGGATAGGCTTCCGTCAACGGATTGCGAAAGAATTCGACGAAGAAAGCTGGCTTCTCTTGAGGCATGGCTGGTCCTTGTTAGCTTGAGAATTGACTTGGGAACAAGTTGGATTCTCTATAGCACGCAGGCCATGAAATACGGCAGAAAAACCACAGTCCCCTCGCGCTTGAGCTCGCCATGATGGAGAACGATGCCATCAGCGATGCGCGAACCATATTTTTCTTTAAAACGCTCCAACGACTTGATGCTGGAAGACGAAGAGGACTTGACCTCAATCGGAACAATCTTTTTGTTTTGTCGGATCAGGAAATCGATCTCCAAGGTTGTTTTTCTCGTCGCCGAATTTCGTTCCAGATAAAAATACGACGGATGACCATTGGCTCGAAGACATTGCGAGACAAGGTTTTCAATTAGCATACCCTCATTCACCTGAAGGCGATCCAGCAGAATCTGCTTGTAGAGGTCGTTCTCCAGAATCGGTCTATCTTTAAAGGCGAGACTTATTAAGAGTCCCGTATCCATCAGGTAACACTTGAAAGATGGATCGCTCATGGACAAGTTTAGCGCGGCACTGGGTTCATCAACGCAGTTGGCGATATTGATGATCATGGCTTCGTCCAACCACCTGATGGGCCCTTGATATTCTCGAATTCTCGCGTTTGATTGGATGTGCGAAATTATGTAACGCTTGTCGTGCTTGGATAATTCGGAAGGAATTCGGAAAAAGAAATTCGACACATACTCAGACCTTTCATCAGTCTGTTCAGCCATGTCGTTGCTGTAAAGGTTGATGATCTGCTGTTTGACCAGGTCAACTTTTCCATAATCCCGGGATTCCACGAACATTTTGACCGCCTGCGGCATGCCGCCGACCATCATGTACTCGCGAAAGGACTTCATGATCGGGCGATGGAGATCTTTCAATGGTTTCATCGTCTCGTAATGGCGACGAATCAACGGGACGGTCATTCGGTCGCCTTGTGCCCAAAGGAATTCCTCAAAGTCCATCGGCAACACTTCCAGCGTGTACTCTTCCGAAGGAATCAAAATTTCCTTGCTGCGCTTTGTGATGGATGCGAGCGATCCAGTTTCCAAAATGTCGTAACGCCCGTCCTCCAACAAGGTTTTCACGGCCTGGCGCGCCTGCGGAAACAGCTGAATCTCGTCGAGGATGATCAAAGATTCGCGTTCGTGCAAATACGTTCGGTAGAGCAACTGAAGAACCGCGTAGAAATTATCCAAGTCTCTAAGACTGTTGATGAACAGGTCTTTGACATCGTCACCCGCCTGATCAAAACGAACCAAGATGTAAGTCTTATACGCTTCTCGGCCTAGTTTTTCTGCGAGCGTCGTTTTTCCAACTCGTCGCGCTCCTTTGAGAAACAGAGCATGGTGAGACGCCAGCTTCTCCTTCCACTCAAGCATAGTCTTGTAGACTTTTCTCTCATACTGAACAGTTTTCACGTTTGCGCCTCCTTTTTAAGGGTCATTTTTCACGTTTGCGACTATATTTTAACCTCGATTTTTCACGTTTGCGCCATAGATTTGGTGGCAAATTTTCACGTTTGCGCCACTTCCTCCTCCCGTTGGGATGTCACGTCGAATCCGAATCTCTTCGCCTGCGGCAAGTTGTTCTGGGAACTGCAGGACGGATCAGGTCTGTCCTTCGTCGTTTTCTTCTTTGGATTGGACGTTGATTTGCTTGCTGTGCTTCTGCAGCTCTCAGCATCTCTATGGACTCCTCCATAGCCGCATCATGTTCATCGAAGAGCGCGGCCATCTGCTCGCCCTTCAATCGCATCGGTCGAAGTGTCGTCGTCGAAGGCCAAGTCCTCGCCTTCGATTGCTCGTTCATCAGGAACATTTAAACGTCGAGAATGGTGAGACCGCACTTTTGCGGCATCTATGGATTTCACAATGTCTTCTATCATTTCACTCGACCAGGTTCCGCTTTCTCCCGAAGCGGAAGCCCAAAAGATCACCATCGACGCCGGCAAAGATGTCGCGTCCGGCTTCTCCGACAACAACAAGACGACGCAGAAGGAACCGCGTCAGGCAGCCACGCCCGAAGTGACGCAGGTGAGCGGTCAGCGCTACACTCGCGCCTTCCTCACCATGCAGGTCTCTCTCAAGAGCAACACAGCGTTCCAGATTGTCATGTACAACTTCCGTCGCTTCAACGACGCCATGGCGAACGCCACTTTTGTGCTCCAGAACATCGCCACCCAGGAAGAGGTTTCGGCTTTCTTCAAGCTCGTCGACGACATCTTCGAACAGCGCGAGAAGGAAATTAAGCAAGCCTACGACGGCGCACGCGCCATCCTAGCCGCCAAGGGCCTTGACGGCATGAGAGCGAACTACTCCACCGATCATGTCCTCGAAGTCCCCTACCACACCCCGCGCTCCCTGCGCTATCTGCGCCTTGTACAGGATCTTGACCAGTTCATCGGCGTCATTGACACCTGCTGGCTCTCCGGGTTCGTCACGGACGACGAACACAAGCAAATCCTCGCGCATTGGGAAAAGATGCTGCGCGACTTGAGCACGACGCTTTTTCGTAAGCAGCAACAGATTACAAATGATGCAAGACGACGCCGCAATGAAAAACGCGATGCTGCTGCGCCTGCACAGACTGATGGAGCAGAAAGCGATGGAGAAGCCGTCGCCAATGCCGAAGTTGAGGTAGTTGGCGAGTCCGCAGAGGACATTGGAGCGCAATCGCAGGGCGGCCCAGACGGCGAATCAGAAGCTGCTGATCCGAAGGCGAATTAAGAAAAAAGGGCCGCCTCTCCGGATTGGAAAGACGACCCATTAAGTTTTCTATCGTAGAATTACTTCCGATAGAAAACCACTGCGCCCAAGATGGTCAGGACGCCGCCGACATGCATCGAAAACTCAACCGAACAGTTGATTTCGAGCTCGCCGATGAGGCATAATTGTCCCAACACCACGAGGAAGCAGGCAAGCGATGGTTTAAAGTGCTTCATCGCAAGACTCCTCTGACGTGCACGGCCCCGAGGTTTCACGTTTTGGGGCCGTTTTTCGTTGATGTAACCCCGCTAGGCCGGAGCTGGCCCAGGGGAACCTGGCCTTCCGGCCAAGCAACGAACAGAGACAAACGGATTCTACCGAACAGTTGCGAAAAACGCGTCCCTTTGCGACGCTCGATTTCGCTTCTCCCTCAAGCCCTTTCCGCCCATTGGTTTTGGGCTTTTTTGTTGCGCGAAAATTTTGCCCTCGCAAAACGAGATTTTTCGAAACCCGCGTGCAAGAATCTATTCAACAACGCAAAATGCGTCTTTTCCAACTGCCGAATCAAGAAAATGCCTCAAAAACCACTTGCCCTCATCCTCGCCCTTTCCGCATCCCTTCTCGCAGGTTGCGCCTCCAACCCCGACTACACGCCCGAGCAACTTGCTCACGGCGTGAAGATCCAAGGGTTCCATGCCAACATCCCGCTCAAATCCGAAGACTTCTCTCGTCCTCATCAGATCGCGCACGCCTTCGGCATTCCTGTGAATGATCTTGCTCCTGAGTCGAAGAACATCATGTCTGCCTCGCAACAAGCTGCCATGAATAACTTCATCAGAGGTACCGTCGAAGACGGCATCGTTGTCGGCCTCGGCGCTGCCGCTGTTTCGACTGTCAAATTTGGCGTTAGCTACGTTCGAGCAGAATTTGATGAGTGGAATGCCATTCTCGATCCAACGAGCTTCGCCACGATCTATGACGCCCAAGCAACCGCCCTTGACGGCGCTGCGGCTCGAACAGCCAAGGCTTTACAGAAACAGGGTTACGAAGTGCTCCTTACGTCAAAACAAGCCGACGCCGGCAACGGCGAACTCGGTCCCTGGATCGAAAATCGCCTCACGCTCATCAATACCGCCAAAGGGTGTCCGAAGCCTGCGAACGATGCCGATGCCTCTTGCCAAGTGAAGCTTCGCACTCTCTACTACAACGCCGCCTCGCGCGAAGCGCCGCCCAAGTGGCTGTCCGACCTGAATGAAGCCTTCATCATTCGTGGCATCGGCGTACTGACCGAGGGACAAACTTCTAAAGGAAATGCCTTCGCCTTGTCCCGTGAGGATCGCGAAGCCATTGGACGTGAAGCCGGCGACGGATACTACTTCTACGGAGCCTATGATTCGAGCCACGCCAGCTTCGTGGGCGAGGACGGCGAGGTGGCCTACTGCCATCTCGTACCCGAAAAACTCAAGCGTTATCGTGAAGAGATGAGCAAGAACACCGTCGAGCGTGTTGTGGACGGCGTTGCAGATCATTACAAGAAAAATTGGGAAGAACGCGGCATTTGGGGTATCCTCATGCCTCGCGACATCGAATAGGCTATTCCTCATTTAGTCAAATCCCGCCTCTCCTCCCCACCTCACAAGGCGAGGGTTCCCCGGCGGGATTTGGCTGAACCGATAGTACAGCAGCCAAAAAGGCCCGACTCCTTTCCCAGAGCCGGGCCTTTCTCAAGCTGCCTTTGCGCTATTTTTGCTGGCCGCGATAGCCGGTATCGACCTGATACTCCTCATGCGCACGCTTGCGTTCGGCATCGACGTCCACATACTGAATGCGGTCCTTGTTCCGCGTCACGGTATCCACGCGTTCGCCGTCATAATTTAGTTTGGATTCACTGCCGGTCAGTTTGTTGACATCAACAGTGGTCGAGTTCGGAAACTTCCCGTTGTTTTCGAGAATGGCTACCCATTCGGAGAGATCGACCTGGTCCCAGTCAATCGATCCAACCTTTTCCAACGGAATGCCCGCGCACCTCGGTTCCTTGGCGCTGCCAAAGTTCGAAAAGTCTGCGCCAAGCCTGTCACCTTGTTTTCGCAACTGCTCCTGGATGATGCGAGACAAGGGCGACGAGAAGCAGCAGTAGGATCTGATCTTCTTGACGCACATGCCAAGCACCTTGCTGTCGCAGTACGATCCGATGTAGTGACAGTTCCCGACGTCACGCATAGCCGTAAGTTGCATTTCGTCCTCAGTGCACTTATAGATGGCCTGAATCAGCATTACGGCAACGCAATAGGCCGCATAAATAGCTGCGATAACTCCCAAGGCAGCACCAGCGGCGCCCAGGGCTTCTGCTGCAGGACCGGACATTGAAGATCCTGCACCACTTCCCGCTGCATTACCCCACAACTTCTTTGCAACCTCCTTAAAAAGATCCTGCAGACATTGCTTGATGTATAGCTTGATCGCGGTCTTGGCGTGCGCAATCAAAACGTCCATGCTCGGGAAGAAGAGGTCATGCCAGGACGAAATGTTCTCGATGAACGAAGAGAACACATTGAGATAGCCGGAAACGGCCCAAGAAGCCGCTCCGATCTGGCTCACCGAGCTCCAGGCTCCGTGCCCCAAAAGCTCGATGTACTCTGGATCAATGATCTCGCCTGTCAAATACTTGTTGAGCGGTTCCAACATGTGCTCGCCCGTCGACTTGCTCATGATCATGCCCAGATACGGCCCCATACCGATTGGGTTCTGATTCTCACAGCAGTCCGAAATGCCGCCGACCGCGATCTTGCATTTCGACGGATTGCCGGCAAAGACATTGCATTTGACGTCTTCCTGCTGTGTAAACGTACCGTCTTCGTTCGTGCCGGTACACTCCATGTCCTGCGCCATGTACTGCAAGGCATTCATGAGGGCCGAGATTTTGGCAAACGATTCACTTTCGGTTTCCGTGATCCCGACGCAGTCCTCACCCATGCAGGAGACGTCGCCTGAGCATGTGGTTTCCGTGACCTCCTCGGAGTCGTTGATGACGACATCCTTGCCGCAGTCATAGGTAGCTTCGTTCACATAGCACGTTCCCGACGCGCCCAATGCCCCCTCGGTACACTTTGACGATATGAACTGACACCCCTTCTCCTCTAGCTTTGAGCACTTGTCGAGCGAGCCGCCCTGGTTGTTCGGACATTGCAGATTGCCGTTGATGTCCGTCCAACAGTCCATCTGCCCCTTGTAAAAATCGTAATCGGCATTGACATTCACCTTCATGCAGAGGTTGCTGATCCCCGGCAATGGAGAAGGATTCAGGTGGTGAGGACAGACAAAGACGCCGTCGATCTGCGCACAGCCGTCGCTCCCGATGGTGGGCATGGAAATACAGGTATACGACCCTTTGGCAAACTTGTCGTTGATGGCGTAGACGTTCTGGACGCATTCGGGCGGTGTCCACGCATCGTCGATGATGGCCTTCTTGGCGTCGTAGTAGATGCGCATGCGAGCAAAGGCCTCGCCATAGCCGCCGATAGCGTCACGCAGATAAAAGCGTGCGATGCCGCCCTTTCCGACGCTCTTGACCTGGCTAGTAATGTCGATGGCATTCAATCCCTGCTGCGTATATCGGCAGGAGGATTCCGTGCATCCATAACCGTCGCCCTTCGGATCCCAGATCCAATGCGTATTAAGCTCGCATCGTGTTCCCGGACGGCGATCGCTGTTGTGATCGTTGTACGGGAACTGTCCCCAATTCGGACCTTCGTAGACCTTCTGCTCGCGGTTGCGAGGTCCGATCCAGACCTGCATCTGGTCGTCATAGGCCGCATAGTCGAGTTCTGCCCGGGTAATGGCGTCGGGATTCGTGACGACAAAGAGAATTTCGTCCGTGTAGAGCGTGCAGGAGCCGCCCGGCCAATAATTGTCCCCTACCTTACCAAGCCAGATGGTGGTGCATCCCTCGCCGCAAGACTCGATGTTGTAGGGACCATCGTAGTGTCGAATGACGCCCGCGCGGTAGTCATGTGTGATCTGGCAGTTGCCGGAACGGTCAACCACCTGTTCGCATTGTTCGAGTTTCGTCTCGTGAACAATTTTGGATTTGTCGATGAGGAACTTGTCGGTCTTGCAGTCAGTGATGTCGTTCGTCTCGTACTGATCGAGAATCTTCTCGGCCTCGATCAAGATCTGATCCTTGGACCAGTCGGGCATGACCTGATTTGACCCGTCGATCATGATCTGATGAATCTGGCCTTCAAGCGTACTGGTATTGCCGAAGAGCTTTTCCTTGGCTGCATTGCCCTTATCCACCCCTTCGTCGTCCGAGCCATCAAATAGCCCCTTGAGTTCGGCAATGTCTTCAGCCGTCCATTGGCGCTGGACGGATCCCGACTGATTGGTCAATTCGTTCGAGCCAAACGATAGACTCGTGCCGTCCTTCATGGGAATCTGGAGGTCGTTGCCGACCAGCTTCGGCGGGTTAGCCTTGAAGTTATTGGCCTCGTCCGTCGCAAAGGACTGTGCCTCACGGCCAATGGCCTTCATGTTGGTATCGGTTCCCATGGCCCATGTGGGCGCAAAGAGCATCGTTACCGAAACGGTTGTACAGACCGACTTTCGAAAGGCAGTAATGAGGGTATTGATTTGCATGACGATCGCAACTTGTATGACTTACTCGCCCGTAAGGGCTCCGCTTGACTTGAGCTGGCAACAGTCCTGCCAGCGCCAGATGATGTAGGTAGGATCCTCACCAATAGCAGGGAGGGTTCTCAGCAGTCCCCAGATCAGCGGAGACTCACCCAGCACATGCGAGTCATCCGTCTCCGGGATCGGATCAAACAGCGTGAACTGGTACATGTACTTGGGAAGGGTCGGATCCACGACGCCGCCGCACATGGCGTCGCTCCCGGCACTTCGTCGCACGAACCCGCGACGGTGAAAGACGGTGAGGAGACGCGCCGTCGCAAGCGACGTGCCGTTGATAATGTCCGGCCCCATCGTCTGGCCTGCGACCGGATATATGAGCCCCCAGGTACCGGCGCACCAGAAGAGCTCCTGAATCGGCATTCCGGCGAACGATGAGGAGATGGCATCCGGAATGCACGCCACGGCGGCAAGGTCAGTCGCAAGAAGCGCATTCTCCGGCATGGAGAAGTAGGCGAGCGTCGGGATGTTCCAAGTAGGATCGATTTCAGAGAGGAACATGACGTCAATGTCCACATAGCCTTCCGGGTTACACGAGGCAGGCACGAACATGTCGAGAATCGCCATCACGGGAAAGGAGTAGTAGTGGTAGTGCCGGAAGGACGTTCCATGCTGACCAGTCTTGTCCGATCGCCCGTTGTCCCCGATGAACGTCTTTGTAAACGGAAAACGCACGCCGTTCAGTGCTTTCATGCAGCCCGGAATCGTCGGAAATTCGACCATGCGATAGGGCTCCCAGAACTGCGTCACGATCCCAGGATGGGGCACGCCCAAATCGTCGTCGCACAGACAGAAGCTTTGCTTTGCGGCACGCGAAGGAATGTTGTCCTTGCGATCCTTGCCGGAAATCGTGACGCCTGAGACACGGATGGGCTGCGTGCAGTCCCAGCAAATGTCCTTGATGAGCTTTGCGGAAAAAACCTCGCTTGACGTGCAGGGATCGCCTTTGTTGCCGTTCGAATCTGACTCTGATCCGCCGTCGGCGGCTTGAAGCGGTGAGGACGAAAGAAAAGCCGTCGCAATGAAGATCCACAGGGTGGCTTTCAAGTTGAACTTATTCGACAACGCAAACTCCTGTTTGAGGATCAACGACGCAAGGCGCGATCTCTTCCACAATGAACTTTCGGGTGTTGTTGTCCGCCGTAATGACGGTCGGCGTGACCTTGACTTCCCAACGCTGGACGATGTCGGGCATGAGTAGATAGACGGGTGCATCGAGCGTTTCCGTAATCTCTGTGTAGCTGTCCCATCCGCGAGTCGCATCAAATTCGGACGCAATCCAGACGACCTGTCCGATGGCCTTGTCCTTCTCAAAGCGCCGCTTGAGAAGCTTCGCCACTTCGACTTCCTCGGCTCTACGCGGATTGAAAATCACGATGGCATCGTTGAAGGGAAGATGATCAAGAGGATTGACAAGGTCGCCCTTGCGATGAATGAAGGTGCCCTTGATGTCTCGAATGTCCTGAGAAACGATGAAGGTCGGATCAAGCACGCGCGAGACCGAGGTCTTCGCTGTCGGAAGCGACCAGAAGCGGCTCGCCTGTTCGGTCCAGAAGTTGTCGATGGCCCGTTGCTTCGCTTTTTCCCAGTCGATGCCGAGCGCACGCTTTTGCATGACCTCGATGAAGTCGGGCTCATGAATCGGATACACGTAGCCTTTGTTCCCGAAGTCCCCCGTATGGCCGTTGGCAATGCGCTCGTTTAGCCAGCGGGCATTGTTGAGACCTTCGACCTTGGCGATCATCATCGGAACGGTGCGTCCGCGATAGTCTGCGGGCACCTCGTTCTTCCTCACCAAGGACGTGTTGTCATTGGCCTTGCACTCCTCGTCGCTCATGCCGGTCTTCTCGCGCACCTCGTCGATGAGCCTCACCTTGGGGCGGGCCATGCGCTTGTCGGAGACGCGGACCACGGTCGGAACAACCTTCACGTCATAAGCGCGAAAGAGCATCGGATCGATGATGATGTTCGGAATCGGATCGAATCGTGCGGCCAGATTGCGGATGCGCACGAGCCCGTCGACGAGATTGCTGTCTTTCGGAATGCCCCGCATCACGAGTTCCACGTTGTCTTTCCCGGAAGCGGATTCGAGAATGTCAAGGAGCGCATCGTCCCCAAGGCTGTAGGAGACGAAGATGTAGGTATCCCGAATCGTCGGATTCGCCGCTTCGGCCTGCGCGATTTCAGCGAGCTGCTGCTCCGTCATGTAGCCGAGCGTTTCAACCTCCTCCGCCTTGGGCTCAAGACGGCCCGCACGGGCGAGCTCTTCGACGAGCTCCACGGCCTCGGCCTGCGCCCATGCGTCGTGCGCATTCTCTTCGAGCCCGGAATCCTTCTTTTCAGCTTCGGCCATCAAAGCCTTGCCCTGCCGCGTAATCTCTTCAAGATCGAACTGCGCAGCGCTCGCACTTTCAATGCCCAAGAGCCTCGTGAACACCTTCTCCCATGTGCTTTCGCTCACGGGAATCGGAAGAGGAAACTCTCCCCCTTCGGTTGTTTCGGTTGACTTTTCAGTTTTCTGATTTAAACCGTCGTTGTTCGTCGGGGACACGGGAGAGGCCCCGGACGACTCGATCGAGCAACCGTCGCAGTTCGCCGGCACGTCGCTGAAGTAGCTGTCGACGCGAACGCCTTTGCCTTCTCGCACCAAAATGGCGGCAGCGTCACGCATGTCGGACGCATCAAAGCCCTTTTCGACACCGGCGAGCGACCCGTTGTAGGCTTCGGTCTCGGGTGTGGCAGGGGCGTCAGCGGCGGGCTCATGATCCTCCCTCACATTGGTGAGGGCAATGTTGACCACATTGCGGGGAACGATCTTCACCTCACCGTTCGTGTACTGCGTGACGATCTCTTCCTTCGTCTCATAAACCGTATTGCCGTCCTGATCCTTGTAGACGCGGCCCTCAGGCGAGAAGATGCGGGCTGAAATCTCCGGCGTCGTGCCGGGGATCGTGAAGTTCTTCGTGCGCTCGGGCCCATACTTGGCACGTCGTTCGGCCACTTCCTTTTCGCGCTCGGCCCACAAGTCGCGCTTGACGCGCTCGGGCACCTTCTCGCCACGCTTTCTTCGCTCCTCTTCGTCCTTGAGGAAGCTCTTGGCCATCTCTCGGCCCAACTGAATGCTCAAGTCCTGAAGGTACGTCACGGGCGTACCTTCCTGGCTCATGCGCACCACTTCGTTCCCAAAGAGCGGCTGGAAATTCAATTTCGGCACGCCCTTTTCAGACGCCTTCATGTGATTCGCGCCCGGCACGAACGGACTCGGTGCTTTGGCTTCTTCGGCATTGGCCGCAGAAGACCAGATGCATATGAACACAGCAGTTGCGATGGGCGCCAATCTAGAAAATGCCATACGCCTTTCCTCGAATTTGTTCCGAACGGACGGGGCCGAAATAACGAGAGTCAAAGCTCTTCTCGGAGAGCCCCATCATCCAATACTCGTCGTCGCCCAGGAGGCGGCTACCCGTAAAGTGCTCGCGCACAAAGACAGGATCCTGTCCCTGCAGGTGCCAGAAACCCTTGCCGACCTTTTGACTATTGACCGTAATGTCGAAGTCGGCATTGATCTCCACAAAGTCTCCGGGCATCCCCGCCACACGCTTGACCATCTCGCGTCCGTCCTCATAGACAGGTTCCGCGTTCTTCACGGCAAAGACATACGACGCCCCCTTCTCAACCACACGGTTCTTGATGTCCACAAGGAACACCCGATCCGTCATCGAGAGGGTTTCCTGGGGATCAATTCCGATTCGATAGCGGGTCTGAAAGAGAACGCCCAACGTCACCGCGATGGCCAGCAGTGCACCGCTTTTGAGCCAGAATTCACTGTTGGGAAGCTTGAACGTCATGGCGTCTTCTGCTGTGCGTTCTGAGCTTTCTGCATCTGCTCAAGAACATCGGCGAACTGATTGAGCACGTCGAGCGTCTTTTGCAGATCTTCTTCGCTCTGAGGAGGCTTTGCCAGATCAGCAAGTTCTTCCGGCGTCACGTCGATCTTGATGGCCGGGCGGTCGCTCTGATGCTCGCCCGCCTTCTTAATGTCGAGCTTCGGCACGGGAACGGACTTGAGGGCAGTCTCCGGCATCGGCGGCATGGTCTTGATGATGCGATCCACAAAGACCTGCGTATCAATCTCCACGCCTTCGGGCATTGCACGCACGGCACGCTTGTCGATGATCACGGCCCCCGCGTCCGCCAGATCGGCCATGGCGTTGTCAACCAGCTTGCGAAGCGTGGCGATGTCGTTCATGCCGTTGGGCAACTGTTCGCCCAGCCGCACCATGGCATCGTTGGCATCAAGCACAAGCACTCTCGGCATGGGTTCGTGCGTTTGCTGCGAAGCAAGAGGAATCCCGAGAATGTGGGGCGCAAACTTGCCGATCACGGCGCACGTGCCGACTGCAAGCGCCGTGCTTGCGACGACGGAAAGCCAAAACCGATCGGAACTTTTCTGTTCTCTGTACATTTCAAAGGGTTGGATGAGGTTGTTAATGATCCCAACATTCTCAAACAGCCCCAATTTCCGACCAGGAAGCATTCGAAAAGATGGCGTCCAAGCTCTCTTCTCCCCATCGCAGAAAAGGATTCGTCCTCGAATGCCGATCATCGAAGCTCCGCCTTGGTGAGAAAATGCCCTCAACTTTTTGGGATGCGGCATTTTGGGGGCTTTTGCCCCCTGCCCTGTCCCTCTCCCCATTGGAGTTCTCAGCACATGCAACGATTGCTTCTTGCCGGCCTCTGCGCTCTGGCCGCCCTGCCCGCCCTCGCCCTAGAGAAGAAGGTGCCCAACAACTGGGCCATTCTCGAAAGCAGCACCGACGGCATTGTCTTTCTCAATCTCTCCGACATTCGCAACGGCGCATTCGGCTTTGTGAAGCGGAGCAACGTGCTCGAAGTCTTTCCCAAGATCTCCGGAAAAATGCAGTACCGCTACAGCTCGGTCAACGTCGACTGCAATCAGAAGCGCCTGCGGTACGACTATCTGCGGGAACATTACGAAGAGGCCATGAACCTTGCTCGCGATAAAAAGGGCTTCGTCAAAGTCGAACACGGCTCCGTTGACGAAAAGGTCTATGACGCCGTCTGCAAGGGCGAATATGACAAGGCCACCGTGAGAAGCGACAACTTCGACATCGAAACGCTCGTCGTCTGGTCCCAGAGCCTCCTCTACCGCGCCAACCTTTGAAGTACAAAAACGCCCGGCCTTCTTGGAACCGGGCGTTTGTTTGCTTGAGAGCGAGCTCAATTCAAGTTCAATCGGATCCTGGCCGCGCCGACGCGGTCATTCTTAAGCGTGACGCGGTAAAAGCCACGCGCCTCCTCTGCCGTGGGCTCAATCAAGCACTCGCAATCCTTCAAGGACCACCCTTCATAGCCGTGGCACTTCGCCAGAGCAGCAAGCTCTTCCGTTGCCAGGTCGGTGACGACCGCGTAGGCAATGTCCTCAATGACAAAGCCCGAGTAGGCAGACCGCTCACCGAACGTATTCTGGAATTGATCCTCCAGTGGTCCCATGAGACATTCGAGAATGTTGAAGGGACGCATCTCGGGACAACGGGACATCTGCCAGAAGCCGCGTCTGATGAGGCGCTTCATGTCGTCCGTCTCGTCCTCATAGCCCGCGAGAACCTTTCTGGAAGAGTCCATGATGGCCGCTTGGAAAAAGGCGTCACGATTCCCCTCCGGGAAGGAGGCCGGCACGGTTTCAAAGGGCGTTGTTTCCTCACCAAGCGCGATGGGGCGTTCAATGCCCACCTTGATCGGGAGTTCCAGACGGCAGCGGTAGACCATCCCCTCTTCCTTTCGTTCCCCCTCTTCGACTTCTTCAAAAGACACCACGACATCCTGAAGGACGCTCGGGAGTTGAGCGCGTTCGTCTTCCATGAAGCATTGCATCAGACGATCGAGAAGTCCGAGTGGGAGACGTGAGCGAAAGAGTGCCGTATAGGACCACATCCCGCAGGGATAGTCGGACGGCCTTCCTGTCACCTCGGGAACGAGCGCATAAGCACTCAACTCGGACTCCTTGAAAGCAACGACAAAGTTCGTGGGAATCAAAGATTCGATGAGATCCCGCATCCACTCGACCGAGTGCATCCAGGCCGGATAGGCATCTTCACAGGCTGCGCCCGTCTGAGTGCCGTATTCATCAATCCCGCCTGCAATGAAGGGAAGACGATGCGCCTGCCAGAAGCTACGCACCTCTTCGTCGGTCAGCGTGCCGTCCTCAAAGGACGCCAGAAGTACATCCACCTCGTCATTGAAGGCTTCGCGCAGGCGTTGCCGACAACTTTCGGCCTCGTCTTCCCTCGATAGAGCCGATGGCGGCAGATGCGCCTCAACATAGGACATCAGCAAGTCACGCATCTCATCCGACACTTCGCGGCAGGCCAACAGCTGGTGCATAAAACGCGAAACATTGCCCGCCTGTTCGGTCATGACGACGGGCGCGACGGCGTCCTGTGCGGACATTGTTGAGCACATGGATTTCATTTTCATTCCTTGTCCTTTACGGACATTTGTTGTTCTTGTTCGAGGCCTGCCGATCAGCAAGCCTCCAGGGCGGAATGAGGGGGATTGTGCAAATGGCTGAAAAGGCGTGCGGGCGGTTGTTGCTTTTGTTCACCCGCATCCCGAAAATTGACCGTTGTGAGCGGCCAAGTGTTATTTTGGCCGAGGCGGTTGGAGGCTATTCGAGCGCTTTCGAATCGTCGAGACGAAGCCCCATCTTGAAGCCTGTCACCACCCAGTCGTTCTGTTTCTTCTTGACCGACAGAAGAATCGACATGTTCGGATAGTGGCGTTCACGGGCAAGCTGCTCATGGACCACCAGAACGCCGGGATTATCCTCGGTCCGCCCCCCGACAACGCGATTCGAGTCGAAAATAACGAAACCTTGATTCGACGAAACCTTGATAATTTTGGAAGGAAAGCCCAACAAGGCTTCGAACTGGCTGACCGATGTTTTCCCATATTTGATGAGGATGAGTTGTGCGACAGTCGGCATCGTCGCCGGATTCAGGGCCGCGTCGGGTTCCGCAATAGGAATGCCCGTAGCGGCCTCATCAGGAACGTGATACGCCACATCCATAGAAGCGTCGAGCTTCGTCTTTGTGGTTTGGCTGCAGCCGGAGGCGAGAAAGGATGCGACCAACAAGAGTGCCAAGGGTTTAAGGTTCATAGTAATTCGGCGCGGGAACCTCTGTCTTTGGACAGGAGAGCTTCCCATTTTTCAAGTCTCAATCATCAGGAGAAAGGCCGCGATCTCGAAGCACATGGTTGATGGCGTCGGTCACGTTCAAACCCTGATTGGTGTAGTTTTCAATGGCATTGACGTCTTCCGGCGCAGTGGAGAAAAGCATCTTCTCGAAGTTTGAAACGATCAATCGTCCCACACCAACGCCAGTATGCCCTGATTTTACGAAAATTTCGGAATAGACCCCGCCCACCGAGGCGACGGTGGAAAGAAGGTTGAATCCGGCTTCGCTCAACACAAGTCGTCCGCTGTCGCGAATGGACGCGATGGTTTCGGGCTTCTGGCCGAGCAACAGCATCATGTTGGCATTTTCGGCAATGGCGCGACCCACGGGGTTCTCGTACAAGTCATTCAAGGACTGCGTTGCGATGATGGCCGAGCCGCCGTACTTTCTGAACTTTCGGAAGCCGTGCTCAATGAAGACGGAGACGGGACCGGACTTGATGAGGTCCCAGGCTTCGTCGATGATCATGATCTTCTTGCGGTTGCGCTCGCCCAGATACATCTCGCGCTGAATCTGGAAGATAAGCTGCATGAGCACCACCTGGCGAAGATGGGTGCGTCCCTGCAGTTCGTCAAGTTCGAGCACCGTAAAGGGGTTCTCGAAGCGCATCGAGTTGTGGCCGTGGAAATACTGACCGTAGCCGCCCTTGGTTGTGAAGGAGAAAAGCTGCTGGCCGATGTCGTGCATGCGCTGTTCGGTATGCCCCAGACACTCTGCGGCAATGTCGTCAACGGTCATGGCCTGTCCCTTCGTTTCCCAGAGACGCTTCAGGATCTGCTTCAAGCCTGCCATTTGGAAGTCGGAGAGCTTTTCCTTTTCAGACGCCATGGCGGCGATCAGGGCAGAGATCGTGTCTTCGTCTTCCTTCCAGTCGTCAATCAGTTCGAAGGGGTTGAGGCAGATTTTCGACGCTTCGTCGAACTGCAGGAAGTCGCCGTCCAACTGTTCATTGAGCTTTTTGTAGGACTTGCCCGCGTCGATCACCCAGACCTGCGCCCCTTCCGAGAGGTAGCTCACGATGATTTCGTTCAGAAGGAACGATTTGCCGGAGCCTGACTCAGCAGCAATCACGGCATTCTTGTTGGTATCCGAGTCATGGAGCGACAGGCTCATCAGCTGGCCGTTGCGCGAGATGAGCGCGACGTGGAACGTTCCCGTGCCCTTCCATTCGCCAAAGACCGGCAAAAGCACCGGCAACTCGCGCGTCGTCATCGTCTTGTACCGATCCAGATGGAAGACCGCCTCCTTTTCCGCGCACAGCGGCAGACAGTTCTGGAACATCGGCGCGGTGATGAAGTAGTCCTCCATCAGATGAAAGTGCATCGTGTCCCAATAGGACTGGGCCGAAACAGCTGCACGCTCGACCGCCTTGCGGCTGTCTGAGAAGAGCAGCACGGAAAACGTCATGCGGATGGGCTTCGCACCCTTCTGAAAGGATTCCGAGAGAATGTCGAAGCTGTGCTTCTTGTCGGCCAGAACCGGCACGAACTTGAGCATCGGCCCCACCGCCTGATTGACCGTCCAGGTGCGTTTCGTTTCGAGCTTTGCCTTTTCGGACTGCGTGACCGGAAAGAACACGTTGCAGCAGACCGCATAGTTGATCGTGAGCTTGTCGTTGCCGCCCATCGTGTTCCCGACGTACTTCATGGCCTCGGTGAAGAAGAAGGCGTCAGGAATGCGCTTTGCGCTCATCACCTTCACAAAGCAGTGTTCGCCCAGCTGAAGCGTGCTCTTGTCAGCAATGACCAGATCCGTCGTCGGATCGAAGATCTGGGCGCTGATGGTCTTGTCCTCCTCCCACTCGCCCATAACGGGCATGCTGCGCCAGGAGGCGTTGGGAGACCAGTTGATGATGCTTTGCATCAGACGAATGTAGCGGGAGGCGGAAAGGGCTAAGGGCCAGAGACCGACAGACGACAACGCGGACTCGGTTTTCGTTTCCCACGTCTTGGTGAGGACAACGTCGCTCTCGTTGGGTTCCTTCCCTTCAAAGGGAATCTTGATCGAGACGATGAGACGAGATTCCTGAATGCGTCCGCAGTCATAGTCGCCGCCCGAAAAGCTTCGCCCGTGAATGTTCTTCTTCGTGTGCGCACGCAAAAAATCAATTCGCTGCTTCACAACGCCCGCCAAAGGCCCGTCCATGTAATCCTGACGAATGCGGGCAAGCGCATTCAACTGAGGCTCGATGTCGGGCGAGCGATAGAGAAAGAACTGCATGATGGTTCCAGGCGGATAGTCGCCTGCCACCAGCTGCTCGATGCGCTCCTTCGTATGCTGATCACCGCCCGCGAGCGGCACGCACTCAAAGGCAAACCCCAGCGTGCTGTCGTCACACAAAAAGAGCTTGGACTGTTCGTCATAAGCCTGCACGGGGCAGAACTGACAGGCACGCACGTCCTCATCCACAATGCCGTCCGCCGATTGGCGACGAAAACCAAATACTTCCATTTTTTTTACTCAACGAAGAGGGGTTAAACGCAAACCTTCGAGTGCGTAGAGAATTAAGCCCTTACTTTTGGGGCTTGGCCGCTGCTTTCGCCTGCTTGGGTTCCTCACCACGGAGGAAAGCCTTGATGTCGGCGGGCTTCCCTTGCGAGACACGACCATCGGGCGCGATCACGAACGGCACGCCCCTGACGCCAATGATCTTCGAGAGCATAACCGTGTGATCCTGATCGTCCATCGGGCAGGACGTCATCGCCGGCAGCGCATTCATGGCCTCATCGCCTTCGAGCATGGCCTGCAGCTTTTCTTCGTCCGTCCCCACGGAACACCAGAGCTTCTTCGCATAGGTGTGGCTGGCTTCACCCAACACCGGCACGACGTGGAAGATGAACGTGTAGTCCTTGAGCAATTCCGGATCGCTCTTCACTTCCGAAATAAGCTTGTGGCACCAGCCGCAATGGGGATCCACGAAAAGCACGGTGCGCCTAGGACCGTGACCGAGCTTGTAGCCCGCATACGTCGTCTTGTCGTAGCCCATCGTGTCTAGGAAGACGCGCTGCGTGGCGCGCTCGATCTCGTCAATGGTCTTCAGTTCCTTTTGTTGCCACACGTCAAGCATGCGTCCCATGAAGACAAAACGTCCCGCGTCCGCAATGTACAGAATCGTGCCGTCTTTGCTCGCAACCGCACGCATGCTCGATATGCCGAGATTTACAACCTTCTCGATTTCGGGAATCTTTGCCTCGGGTACGGACGCCATGTCGTCGTCCTCAACTTTCTTGACCTTTGCATCGGTTGTTGCAACGTTCCTTCCCAATTCAGGCACCACCGCCTTCTTGGCTTCCGGATACTGCTCTTCAATGGCCGCTACGCGAGCCTTGAAACGATCGAACGACGGATTTTGGGACGCTTCCTCCGCCTGAGCATTGCAGCCGACAATTCCAATCAGAACAGCGGTCAGTGTCGTGCGCTTCGTCAACTTGAGCATGATTTTTCGCGTAAATATGAAGTCCAAAAAAAGGGGGATTCGCTTCTCTTTCGGGCGATCCCCCTCCTTGTGCAGAGTCGGACGATCAGTTGAGACCGTTCGTGAGCTGGGCAATGTAGACCACCTTGTCGGCAGCCGCATACGTCGCGCCCATGATGCTCTCAATGACCGTCGGAGCGTTGTAAAGACCCATGCCGGCCGCAACACCGACCACGAAGCCCATGATGGAACTGCGCACCACACCGGCCACAACACCGACTAGCACCATCGCAATGGCGATGATGCGACCGAGCGTACCCTGGGTCCACTTGACGAGCGTATCCCAAACGTCGTTGAATTCTTCGCCGCCGGTACCGGCCATGACCATGCCCGCCGCAACGGCCAGCATGACGCCGCAAACGACGTGCGATTGCTTGATTTGCATCGGATTTCTCCTTGATTTTTTGAAATGAAACGGATCAAACCCAACCATTAACAATGAAGGGTGCAGACATTTTCGATGCCGCACCCTTCATGCTCTTTCGGAATTCGAAAGAATCGAACGCGCTATTTGTACGCCTTGGCCTGCGTTTTCGCCTTCAACTCTTCAAGTGTATTGACGCCTTCACGGTCCGTCGCGGACCCACTACTCTCGGTCTTCATGTCCTTCTTCTCCAACGGCTGGAAGACGCGGGAGGCTTCTTCATACTCCTTCGCCAGCACCCAACGGCGCGGCTCGATTTCCGTGTAGACATAGCCCGGCGCGTTGTAGTCCCCATTGCTGTCGATGTAGGGCGCAACCCAGATTCGCATCACCTGCGAAGGCGTTCTGATCGGCACCGGACGCTCCGGCAGCGCCGGCGTCACGTAGTTGTCGATCACTTCATCCGACGCTGCCAGCCTGGTAGCACCCTCTCCAGACGTCCCGGCGGCAGCTCCGCCGCCTCTGGCGTCCTCAACGGTCGTGACAGCCGGTCCTCCGTCCATCGGGGACTTCACGCAATCTTCGCACTCCTCGTTGTAGGCACCGTCCTTGTCCATCGGGGACGGGACGGCACCGTCGTTGGTCGACTCATAGACATCACGCGTCGAATGGCAGTAGACGCTGCCGGGCATGCCCGAGCAAGAGAATTCTTCTTCGCCCACGTTGAAGTAGGCGCAGCCCGTGAGGCCGGCTGTCATCGTCATCACGCCGCCGAGCATCAACAGACGCTTCAAAAGTTTGTTCTGCATGGTTTCTGATCCTCTTAATTCTTGGCGAGAGAGCCCTTGGCGGAAATCTTGAGCGTGGTGCCGGAAATCACGATGATGTCGACTTGGCGGCCCGCATTGATTTCGACCACCGGGAAGACGTCTTCGGCCATGTCCAGATAGAACTGGGCCACACGGTCGAGCGACTGGGAAATGCCCTTGACGGCAGCGCCTTGGACGGCATTCGTGCTCAGCGCATCCTGGTACTGGGTTTCGCCGGTCGTCGACGTCGCGAGCACAGGCACCGGATCAACGTCAAACGCTTCGCTCATGCCGCCCGCAAAGCCCGCGACGAGCGACCGGGCAATGATCTGACCCTGCTTCGAGACCAAGCGTCCCTTGATGCCGGCCTTGCCGTCTTCGCCCGCCACATAACTTTCGAGCTTCGTCTCAATAACGGAACCGTCGTGGCGCACGCACGATAGCGTTTCGCCTCGAACCTTGGCGCGTTCGCTCGCAAGATCGCCCGCACCGCCCGCGATAAGGAAGCATTCGCGCACGTCGCTGCGGTAACGGTTCGGAAGGATGGCTTCCTTGGAGAGTCGAATCAGAATGGGCGTGGGGTTGTCAAAAGCCCCCTTGTTCGTCGGGAACTCGCCGCCCGTCAGAATCGTGCCGGTCAGAATGGAGCCCGCAGGAATGTAGGCTTCGCTGTCCTTGGCGGGCTTTTTCTTGCCGCTCGGATTCTTCTCCTCTTCAATCGCCTCGCTCATGACGGAGAGCTTCAGAGGCTTGGCTTCACGCTTGGGACCTTTGTCATCCTTTGTCGGCGGCGTCACGTCAAAGACATTGCCGCTTGCGGGCATTGTGGACGCAGCAGGCGTCAAGCCGTTCGAGGCTCCTTGATCCTGCGCAGTGCGCACCCCGTCCTTGCGCGTATGGCGCGTCGCGTTCTTCTCCGCAATCGGATTGGGCGCGCCGCCGCCCTCGACCGCCGCATTGCCTGCGACCATCGCCGCATTGTTCACCTGATCCTCGACCACGCTGCGCGTGTCTTCCTTGACTCGGGCTTCCATTTCACGCATGGCTTCCTGCTGGCGCACCAGCTTTTCGTCAATGCTTTGCGAGAGCCGCGAAAGATCTCGACTGATGTCGCGGTTTTCAAGCGTATCGAGGCGATGCAGGATCTGTTCGTTCATGCGGCGCAGATTCTTGAGCTGTCCCGCCAGATGATCCAGCGTTTGATTGCGCGTATTAGTGTTCGTAAAGACGCTTGAGACCTGATCACGCTTGGCGACGTACTTCTCTTCCTTTTCCGGTTCCGTCTGAAGAACGGCAATTACCGCGAGAACCGCCGCCACAATGCACGATACGGCCAAAATGCGCTGCTTGGCGGGCGGCAGACTCGCCCACTTGTTCTTAATGTCAATCATCGCAGCTCCCGTCAGTTGTATTCACGGCTGATGAGGGACTTGCGAACCGAACCCGCCATCGGCTTCTCATCAGGTCGAACGGCCACGTAGATTTCGGACTTTTGTCCAGGACGCAACACCTTCAGCGGCCATGCGGCAACGGCGGCCACGTTCCAATTTCCGCAATGCTGTTCACGGAATTCAACGGGCGTGCGACCGATGTTTTCAGCTACGCCAACATAGACGTTGAGCTTGCTGCCCACCAGAATCTGTCCGCCCTTGAAGCGCACGGAGAGGCCGTTTTGCCTGCAGACGGGCAGAACATCCGACGCCCTCACGTTTCTCAGCGTGTAGCCTGGGGGCACCTCGCCCTTGGCAATCAAGTGGAAGCCTTCGCGCACCATCTCAACGAACGGCATGGACGTCTCCCAAGCCTCGGCCTGCGTTTCGCTCCCCACCACGGCACCGCCCGACGCAATTTTCTCCTGCACGTCGTCAGGCACCCGAAGTTCGACTTCACGCGGCGGAATGCGCTTGGGGATCATCGTGAGCGACAGCGCCACGCCGTCATTGCCCTTTTCCGTAATGAACGCCGTCACCGGATAGTTCTTGTCGGTCGAGATGTAGACCACATTGCCCCGCACGCAGACCTCGCCGCACTCGTTCTCCTTCGTGCCGCCCGAGAGTGTCGTGGAGATCACCTGAGGATGCTTGAAGGGCGTCACGATGCGGTTGGGGTGATACATGGCAATCGGGATCATCTGATTGACGCCCGGACGCATCAAAAGACGCGTGGAATTGTTGACGGCCATCGAAAGGTCGTCTGCGGCCTGAGCCGCGCTGTTGCGGACGAGTTGAGTCGACACCATCGGATAAGCCGGAATGTCGGATGCTTCAACGGCTTCGCTCTGCGAGGCTGACTGATGGGACGAGAGACCGTTACCGGCAGCGCCGCCCTTGCGTGCGTCTGCAGCGCCCGCCATCGTGAAGAGCGCTACAGCGACGGCCATGACCACCGTCAATCGTTTATTTTGCTGATGATTCATGAAAAGCTCCTCAGACCTGCCCTTCATCGGGTGCGGAGTCGGGCCGGAAGCTCCACCCGAACGTCTGGCCCTCCCCGCGATCTGCCCTCTGCGGGCAAGCCTGAAATGTTGGAAAGAATTGCGAATCCGTTATCAGTTATTCAAGGCGTTCTTCGGCCTTGGCCTTTTCCACGTCCGGATTCTGGTAGTCCTTGATGGCCGCTTCCTTGCGAGCGCGTTCCTTCGCATTTTGCTCGCGGTTTTCAATGCGATCCATTTCGTCACGGGTATGCGGAACACCCTCATACGTTGTGAGGTAGTCGATCTGAGGTAGGTAGTTGCTGATCGAGAGCTTGAACTCATAGGTGCGCTGGACCTTCGTTTCGCGGCTCATGCTCGTTCCTGCACGCATGAATGAATACCCATAGACGAACACCATCCCAGTCGTCTTTTCATACGTGACACGCAATGGTTCAAAGCGCATGGCAACGCGGTCCTCGCGAAGCTGTGTCGCACCTGCCTGAAGAGCGTCGAGCGTTTCGTGATAGATCTTGGGGGAGAGAAGCGGCTTGATCTGTTCGCCCACGAAGTCGACGTTGCCAGGCGTCACGTTGCCGATCAACTGCGCTAGCGCCAACCCCCAGGCTTCCATATAAGAGTTCGATGCCTGCGTTTCGGTCACCTGAGCATCTCGTGCCAGCGTCCACGGTTGAAGCGTGACAATCGTTTTTTTATTGAGGAGCGCCACCACTAGAATCAACACCAGCGTAAGAAGACCTAGTGTGAGGATTCTGAAAAAGTTGTTCTCCAACTGAAGGCTTGAAAAGCTCTTCTTATATTGTCCGAACTGCATGATTGTTGTTTTCCGTGAGGGTTAGGGAATGTATTGTTTGATGAACGGATTGCGCATCGACTTCGACTTGCAGAAGTAAAGACCCCAGTGGTAGAAGAGGTGCTTCAAATACCCGTCCGGGTGGTTGTCACGGAATTTGCGGTACTGATGCGTTACCGCCAGCCCGCACAAAAGACAAATCAGAGCTTTCTGGATGATCATCCCGAATACAAGTCCGAGGACGATTGGTACCACTTCGTCGGCTGACCACAGCAACAGATGCTGAGGGTCGTCCACATGAGTGGGAATGTAGGTTGGTTGCATGACGAAATCCTTGTTCGCGAAATCAAGAAATCTTCCGCATTGTCAAGGATGGAAATGCCGACGCCGATACAGCATCGAAAGAGAAAGAGGGCGGGGAGAAATGAGGAGCGTCGCGTCGCACTCAAAGAAACGGACTATGCAATGTCAATGCAGAGTTTTCGCTTTTCCCCTGAAGCAGTAGGAAAAAGGCCGTTTTTGCACATGTGCAAAAACGCGAACTGGGGTTGGGCAGAGCGGAGGGGGAATGTTCTTCCTCACAGAAACAGCCGCAGGAAGCCTCCGAATTCATTCGGATGGAGGAATGCGGCA
>ERZ791829.799-NODE-799-length-23457-cov-4.030510_pt1 | contig 23457 bp, 20 predicted proteins | sample MGYA00510296_ERZ791829 | MGnify/ENA primary metagenome ERZ791829 (study PRJEB30046, sample SAMN00791973) | human gut metagenome | study: EMG produced TPA metagenomics assembly of the A metagenome-wide association study of gut microbiota in type 2...
GTTTGCCGTATCACGTCTTGATTTTCATCAGGATGACACCGCCCACCATCAGCGCCACGCCGACCCACTTCTCCCACGAGAACGGCATCTTCTCCGCGCCCAGCCAGCCGAATACGTCAATCAGCGCGGCGACGGCCAATTGTGAGAGCAGAATCGCGGAAATCGCGACCGTCGGTGTCAGGCTGCCAATCGCCCACATCACCGTCAGCGTGATGACCGGCGCGAGTACACCGCCCAGCCACGCATACCACGGCGCTTGCGGCAATAGTCGGATGTTGCCTTTGCCGAAGAAAACTGCGATGAGCAGCGCCAGCAAAAAACCGACCAGCTGCACGAATGCGTTCGTCTCCAGCGTCCCCACCTTTTCGCCAAGCCGCGTGTTCATTACGCCCTGCACGCTCATCGCCGCGCCTGCCAGAATTGCAGAAAGAAAGCCCAGCATCAAACGACACCTCCTGTTGATACGGATAGTATGGCTGATTGCCGGGCTTTTATGCACTTTTTACTCGTCCCGATAACGGGTCATCATCGCTTTGAACAGTTCCTGTGCGGATGGCGGCGTAAACGTAATCGCGTTTGCGCCTGCCGCAACCGTCGCGGCGATGGTATCTGGCTTGTTGCCGCCGGTGGCGATAATCGGAAAATCCGGGTACTCCGTGCGAATTTTTCGCACAATCGCCGGGGTATTCGCCCCGCCCGCGACGTTGAGAATCGACGCACCGGATGCAATCCGCTGTCCAATGTCGGTCGCTTCGTCAATCACGGTGATGATGACGGGAATGTCCACCGCCTTCGAGACCGCGAGCAGATTCAGGTTCGATACGGGCGCATTCAGCACAACGCCCATTGCCCCTTGCGCTTCGGCATCCTTCGCGAGCGAAACGGTGCGAAGCCCCTGCGTCGTTCCGCCGCCCACGCCGCAGAAAACGGGGATATAGGACGCTTTGATAATCGCATCGCTGATGGACTGCTGCGGCGTGAATGGATAGACGGCGAACACCGCGTCCGCGTCGCAGTTCTTGATAATCGCCAAATCGGTCGTAAAAACAAGGCTCTTGATGCGGCGCCCGTAAATCACGATGCCGCTTGCCTTGCGGATTTCTACGGGCATTTCAAGGATACTGTGCCGCAGACGGCTGTCCACCTGCGGTGGCAGTTTCTTCGGGTACTGTTCCATGCCTTCACCTCTGGAAATCATATTATGTGGCGTTGTCGCCGTGCGCGTCGCTCAGCTCGTCCACCTGATCGTGAATCGCCTGCATCCGCTGGTCAAGGGATGCAATGTCCGTCGCGACGCGCTGCAATTCGTCGGAAATGTGCTGCGGAATGTACTCCTGCGCCTTGTAACGGAGCGAATGCTCCAGCGAAGCCCAGAAGTCCATGGCAATCGTGCGAATCTGCACCTCGACGGGTACAAGAATCCGCCCTTCTGAGAGAAAAACAGGAATTTCGACAATCAAATGCAGACTGCGGTAGCCGTTCGGTTTCGGCTCGCGGATGTAATCCGCCATGCGCACCAAATGCACGTCGTCTTGGCTGACCAGCAGGTTCGCAATGGTGTACACGTCCTGCACATACGAGCAGATAACGCGGATGCCGGCAATATCCTGCAAGTTTTTGACGGCGCTGTTGATGCTGACTTCGTAGTTCTTGCGCTTTAGCTTCTCCAGCATCGACTGGATGGTTTTCAGCCGGCTCTGCATGTGGTGGATGGGATTGCGGCGATGACGCATCTGGAACTCGTCATCAAGGATTTCGAGCTTCGTCTGAATCTCCTTGATTGCGGCGGAGTAGCGCGACTGCACCAGAAAAAACTCCTCCACCATGTGCTGAAATTCCTCGCTGACCTGCTGAAGATGCTGCGAATCGGTGTTCATGGGCTTTTACCCTCTCTTTCGCCAGTGTGTGCGGCCTCATCATATTTGGGCCGGAAGGGGACGTGGACGCGGAAGGTGGAGCCTTCGCCGGGGCGCGAGTCAACCGATACTGTGCCGCCAAGCATATCCAAAATCCGCTTGACGAGGCATAGCCCTAAGCCGACACCCTCCTGCTTGCGGGATCGGTCTGCCTGATAGAAACGGTCGAAAATGCGCTTCACGGTCGCGTCGTCCATGCCGATGCCGTGGTCGGTAATCTCAACGGTCGCCGTATCTGTGGCGAACACGCGCACCTCGATAACTGCATTCTCCGGCGAAAACTTGATGGCGTTTTGGATGATGTTCATCCAGACGTGGCTGAGCAGCTCTTCGTCCGACACGACGGTAACGCTGTTCAAATCCAGCTGCCAGTTGATGCCGCGCGCGCTCCATGTCGGTTCTAAGCGCAGGATGACCTGACGAAGCTGCTCATCCAGCGAAAACTCCGTCAGCGACGCGGGCGCGGACTGCTGCTCCAGCGCGGACAGGCGCAGCAGCGTCTGCGACAGGCGCGACAAGCGGTCGCTTTCCTGCGCAATTAAGTCCACATATTCCTGCCGCTGTGCCTCGGTCAAGCCGGGCATTTGCAGCAGCCGCGCAAAGCCTCGGATGGACGCAATCGGCGTTTTGAATTCGTGGCTGATGGAGCTGATGAAGTCTTTCTGCAGGTAGGACGTTCGGCTGAGCGCGTCGGTCATGGCGTTAAAGGAACGCATGAGTTCCCCTATTTCGCCCGGCGCGTGGGCGGCATCCAGTTTGACGGTGAAGTCGCCCTCTTCAACCTTGCGAGTCGCATTCGTGATTTCATGAACGGGCTTGGAAATCCAGTAGGATGCCAGCGTCACCATCAGCGCAAAGACTGCCAGAAAGCTGGTTGAGCCGAAGATAATGCGCGCGAACGCGATGCCGTAGCTGCTGCCGTCGCCGCCAGCGGTAATTGCAAGGACGCCTGTGCGCATCTGCACATACGTTACCGGATTTCGCTGCGATTTCCACGTCGTCGATTCGTAGGCAATGCCCGCGCGTTTCAGCTCCCGCTGCGTGCCCGCGGACAGGGCAGCGACATCCTCGTCGGACAGCATAGCAACTTCGATGCCGTTCTGCTCCATCAGGCGGGCTAATTCGTCTGTTCTCAGCTCCGTGCGCTGTTCCAGTTCCATCAGGTAGATGGCGACGGCGCGCTCACGCACTTTCAGTTCCTGCAAGAGGTTGATGTGCGTCACGCAGAAGGCGAGAAACAGGCTGATGACGGTTGCCAGCAGCGAGCCAATCATCAGCGCCGCAATCATGCGCCCGCGGAAGGAGTATGGTTTGCGGATGATGCGGCGCTTATCCATTCTTGACCGCCTTGTAGCCCAAGCCGCGCACTGTTACGATGCTGAAATCAGGGAAAATCTCGCACTTTTCGCGCAGACGCTTGATGTGTACGTCCACCGTGCGTTCGTCGCTCTGTGCATCCATGCCCCAGATTTCGTCCATCAGCTGCCGGCGCGTGAAAATCTGCATCGGGCTGGACAGGAGCTTAAAGAGCAGGAAAAACTCTTTCTTCGGCAGCGTCAGCAGCGTGTCACCGCGCTGCACGGTCAGCGAATCGTAATCCAAGTGCGTCTGCCCGATGGTCAATTGGTGGCTCGTCATTGCCTGCGACCGCCGCAGCAGCGCTTGCACATGCAGCAGCAGCTCGTCCAAATCGACCGGCTTGGTCAGGTAGTCATCCGCGCCGGAGGTGAAGCCCGTCCGCTTGTCCTCAATGGTGTCGCGCGCCGTCACCAGCATGATGGGCAGGCGCGGATAGCAGCGGCGCAGTTCACGCGTCAGCTCCCAGCCGTCCATCACCGGCATCATCACGTCGGCAATGACCAGATCGGGCATCACCCTGTCGATGGCGTTCAGCGCTTCCTCGCCGTTGGCAGCCCCGACGACTGAAAAGCCGTTCAACCCCAGAAACGCGCTCATCATCCGCTGCAGCGGCGCGTCATCCTCAACCACCAGAATCGTAAACATGGCGGAAACCTCCTTGTGCTGATGCTTCTATTATATCACATCGACCGCAAAGCATCAATAGGATTCAGCCGTGAAGCCTTGCGCGCAGGTGCCCAGCCGAACAGAATGCCGACCGAGGCGGAAAACACGAACGCCAGCGTGATTGCGCCAGCGTTGAGCTGGAAGGGAATATCCAGCGCCATTGCAATCATCCACGAGACGAGATTGCCTACCAGTATGCCGATGAACCCGCCCATGAGCGACAGCATGACCGATTCCATCAGGAACTGCATTTGAATCAGCCCCGGACGCGCGCCGAGCGCCTTGCGCAGGCCGATTTCCGTCGTCCGCTCGCTGACGGAGACGAGCATCATGTTCATAATGCCGATGCCGCCGACCAGCAGGGCGATGGACGCAATGCCCGCCAACATCGTCGTCATCATGCCGGTGATGCTATTCATCGTATCCAGCAGGCTGTCCAGATTGATGATGGAGTACGCGCTGTCGCGGTAGTTGAACGCGCTGTCCAGCAGCTGCTTCACATTGTCGACGGTTTCGGAGGATAACGACGAGTCCTTCAAGTGCAGCGTCAGCGAATGCACGGTGTTTGAGCCGCTCAGCCGCATCGCCGCCGGATAGGGGATAATCGCCTTGCCGCCGTCGCTGCTGGCAGACATGGCAGCCATCAGGTCGCTTCCGCTGTCCTCGCTCAGCACGCCGACGACGGTGAACTGCTGCCCGTGCAGAATCAGCGACTGCCCCAGCGGGTCTTCGTTCGGGAAGGCGGCGGACGCCAAGGTCTGGTCGATGATGCAAACGTGGCTCGAACGATCCATGTCAATCGCCTTCAGCGCTCGCCCGCGCCCAATCAGGTCATCCTGCGCGGAAAAATAGTCGCTGCTGCGCCCCTCCAGCGTCACATCCTCCACCAGCTGACCGTCCTGCGCGGCATAGGTGCGCAGGGAGACATTTGGGTCAACACCCGCCACATTGTCCAGCGCAGCAATGTGCGCGAGGTCGCTTTCGTTCAGCCCATGCTTGATGGCTGTGCCGCTGATGCTTACGCTCACTTTGCCTGCGCCCAAGGCAGAAAACTGGCTCGTGATTTCGCCCGTTGCGCTGCCGACCGTCGTAATCAACGCGATAATCGCTGTCACGCCGATGATGATGCCCAGCATCGTCAGGAAGGTGCGCATTTTGTTGCCGCGGATGTTCTGCCACGACATGCGAATGCTCTCTTTAAGCATCTTCCACCACTCCTTCGCTGATTTCGCCATCAAGGATGCGCACAATGCGCCGCGCGTGGCGGGCAATCTCAATGTCGTGCGTAATCATGATAATCGTGCGCCCCTCGTCGTTCAGGTCATGGAAAAGGCTCATCACCTGCCGTCCCGTCGCCCGGTCAAGCGCACCCGTCGGCTCGTCCGCCAGCAGGATGGTCGGGTTGTTCGCCAGCGCGCGGGCAATCGCGACGCGTTGCTGCTGTCCGCCGGAAAGCTGGTTCGGGAAGTGGTGCATCTTGTCCTTCAAACCGACGCGCTCCAGCATTTGCTGCGCCCGCGCAGCGCGCTCGTGGCCGCTCATGCCCGCGTAAATCAGCGGAAGCTCCACGTTTTGCAGCGCGTCCTGACGCTGAAGCAGCTGGAACGACTGGAAGATGAACCCGATTTCCCTCGACCGCACGCGCGCCAGCTCCGATTCGCTCAGCGCGGATACGTCCCGCCCATGCAGGTGGTATGTGCCGGATGTTGCCGTGTCCAAACAGCCGATGATGTTCATCAGCGTTGATTTGCCCGACCCGCTGGGGCCAAGAATGGCGACAAATTCGCCCTTGTCCACTTGCAGGTCAATGCCCTTCAAAACCGTCTGCTGTTCATCGCCCATTTTGTATGTTTTGACGATGTTCTCCATCGTCAGAATATTTTCCGCCATGGTGAATGCCCCTTTCCGTCAATAATGCATCATGGGCATTTCCATTGTGTTCTTCACGGGAATCAGCACCGCTTCGCCCGTGCGGATGCCGTCGACGATTTCGACAATCGAGCCGTTGTTGACGCCAAGCGTCACCTTCTGGCGCACGATTTCGTCCTTGCGGTCGTAGCAGTAGACGAACGGCTTGCCGTCCGAATCGTACTGAATCGCGTCAATCGACACAGTAGTAACGTTCTTCACGCTCTGGTACAGCACGCGGATTTCGCAGCTCAAGCCCATGGCGAGCGTTCCGTCCTGCGGCACGGTCATCGTCACCTCGTAGTACGCCATGTCGCCGGATACGGTTGCTTCCTGCGCAATGCGGGTGATGGTGCCGGTGAGCACCTTGCCAGTGGACAGCACGGTCACATCCGCTGTCTGTCCGACGGAGAGCGCCGGACGGTCGTATTCATCCACGTTGAACACAATCTGCGGATTGCTGTAATCTGCGACACGCAGCAGCTGCTGCCCCATGGTCACCTCGTCGCCTTCCTCGACGTAGAGGTTCGAGAGCGTTCCGTCCATCGGCGCGCGTGCCGTGCCGCCGCTTGAAAATTTGAGGATAATGTCGTTTTTCTTCACCGCGTCGCCCTCGGAGAACAGGCACTCTTTGACGGTTGTTTTTGCGGTGGAGGTGACGATTTCGCTGTCCTTTGTCGACAAGTTGCCGGAAAAGGTGTAATAGGTGCTGATGTCCTGCGTGCGGGCGATTTCCTCGCTGTAAGCTGTGTTTTTCCGTCCGCCCGCAAAAAGGAAAACGCCGCCCGCAACGAGCGCAAGCACGACGATAATGGCAATGATTTTCCCGGTCTTCTTCATAGTTCCTCTGACTCCTTCCAGCTCATGGATGTTCCGGAAGCAATTATGACACAATTGGATGAATCCAATGTGAAGTTACGAGGAAGCGAAAATGAAGTTTGCAGGGAACAAAAAAGCCCGTGACGATTTTACGTCGCCACGGGCAGGGGATTCGAGGATTAGAAGTCCAAATGCAGTTCCACCGGACCGCCGATGAGGTTGCCATCGGTATCCATCAGACGGAAGATGATGAGGTTCACGGTGTGCTGTCCATTCAGCGCGTCCGCGGGGACGGTCAGCGTCATCTGCGTGCCGTCCGCATTCCACGCGGTTTCCCACGCTTCGGCAATGTCCATGCCGACAGCGTATTCACCCGTGCGCAGCGCTTCGGAGAAGGTCAGCGTGATGGTCAGCGCGGTGTCCGACAGTGCCGCTTCGCCGGAGACGGTCGCGTCAAAGGCGGTCACGGTCTTTTCGGGCGCTTCGGGGCGGGTGATGGTCTCGCCGCGTTCAAGCGCCTGCCGCTCTTCCAGCGTATCCGGAATCGCGGGCCACACCTGCGAGAAACCGTTGTTGTAGCGCTCAGCGTTCCAAGAAATCGGCTTGGTGAACAGCGCAGCATCCTGCTTGCCGTTGTTTTCAGCGGAAGCGGCAATGTCCGCCATCGAGAACTCAAAGGTGTATTCCGGCATGGAGACAAACCGCAAGTTCTTCACCTTGAAGGTCTGCGAGGCGTCCCAGCCAGCGTTTGCAATGCGGATAAACAGCGCGTCGTGGAACAGAATGCCGTATTCCAGCAGGCTCGTGTCTTCCGGCACCACACGTTCGGGTGTGAAAATCATGGAAGCGGGTTCGGTTTCGCTGCCGATGTAGACCAGCGGGGGATTCTCCTTCGTGTTCGCCAGACGGGACGCGAAGCCCAGCACGCGGTTTTCTTCGCCCTCGTCGCCCTTCGTCGTGCCGTGACGGAGCGCGTCTGCCAGCGAAACGGCGGAGAAGTAGACGCTGTGCGCCGCCTTGTCCGTGCCGACGGTGCGCAGTTCGTAGCGCCCGTAGACGGACTGTTCGGCAGTCAAGGTGAAGGTGAACACGTCACCCTCGTGCGAAGCGGCGGCGACTTCCCTGCCGTCCGGCAGCACCAGCACCACGTCGGGCGCGTCGGAATGCGCGGTAATGGTAACATTGTGATTCGTCAGGAAGGTTTCCTGCGCCGTCCACAGCGTGTACTTGCTTTCGGCAGACCACGGGATGTAGGAAGAATTGATGTCAAACGGGTAGTCGTTCAGTTCGCTGACGGTTGCGTAATCCGCCGCCGGGTAGGACATGCCGGAAATGCCAGTGCCTTCCGGGAACAGATCCTTCACATGCAGCAGCTTGTCGTCCGTCTGCTTGAATTCGCGATCCATAATCGCCAGCGCAAAGCAGAAGTCACGCGGGTAGAAGACGTGGTCACTCTGGCGGGCACGAACAGCAATGTTGTTTTTCTCGATTTCCGTCGTGCCGACGAAATCGTAAACCTCTTCTGCTGCAACCATGCTGGCGACAGCGCCTTCATTGCCCAGCCAGTGGGTGTCAATGCCTGACACGGTGAAGAAGGGGCGCGGCGCAACCAGCGCGATGATTTCCACCGGGTCAAACGGAATCTGGTTATCACGGGCGACGAACATAGCAGCCGTCTCCGGGAACCAGCTGTTGCCCTTGCCGTAGGACACGGTCGGCACTTCGGTCTTGCCGTAGACACGGTCAGCCTTGGCGTAGGCGGAGGTGTTGAAGTTGAAAATCTTGCCTTCCACCTTGTAGCGGTAGCTCTGGATGCCCGAACCGCCGCATTCGCTCGGCACGCAGATGCTGATGCGGTCGTCAAACGCCGCAGTGAACATGGCGGCCTTGCCGTAGCGGGAATGGCCTGTGATGACGGTCTTCGCCGGGTCAAGGCGAACCAGCTCGCCCAGCGTCAGGCTCGTGCCCTCTGCCTGGTTTTCCAAGGCGGTCACAATCTGACTGGCCGCCCAGCTCCACGCCATCAGCGCGCCGGATGCGTGCTTGTAGTCGTTCGCGTCGTAGGGGTAGAGCGTGGTGTACACGCCAGCACGGTCAATGCCGTCATCCGCATTGGAGTCATCGGGGTAAATGTCAGTGGCTTTGAACGTCACCAGACCGTAGCCCTGTCCGTTCAAGTTCGCAGCAGAGAATGCGGAGGTACCGCCGATATCAATCACGAACGGCACTTGCTCCTTCTCTTCGCCCCAAGCCGCCAGAATCTGCGCATCCGTGGGCACATTCAGCTTCGCGGCGAAGCTCGCCTTTGCGCCCGTTTCCGGATTCGTGATGGTAATGACCGCCTGATACACGGGGCGCACACGGGCGGGGATGGTTTCCTCGGTAATCGCGCCGGTGGTGTTCACGAACACCGCGTCGCCTTCCGTGCCCCACGGCGGTTCGCCAATGTAGTGGACGGAGTAGCCCGCGTTCCACGCCTCGATGGCAAACTGCTTGGCTTCCGCCTTGGTGGATGCAGGGCCGAACGTCTTGTCGCCCACCGTCACTTCACCTTCCAGCAGCGCAGCGGACAACTTGCGGAACTCGTCGCCGAGGTTGAAGACGCAAGTGCCCCAAATTCCATAGAAGCCGCCGTAGGACGCAGTGTTGTCCTCGTAGACAATCTCGTACTTGCCAGACACGTCCTCCGCCGCGGTTTCCCAGCGGTAGCCCAGCCAGTAGTGCTGGATCAAATCGCGGATTTCGGTGCGGCGCGCTTCCCATTCGGTGATGTCGGTCACAATGCCGTCGCCGTTCGGGTCATTCTTCACGTCGAAAAACTCAAATGGATTGTTGATTGTGTCGATGGCGGGCAGCTCATCAATGCCGGGATACCCGTCCAGCGGCGCTTCAGCGCAGGCGCTCATCAGCGGCAGCAGTCCGATGATGGCAGCGAGCAGCAACGGGAAAAAACGTTTCATAGAGATCCTCCTTTTTTCTTTCAGCCGAACCTTTACACATTGTCCGGGAGGAGGCGGCTGTATTGCCTCATCCGGAAGTTACCCTCATTATAGCGGAGAAAGGGCGGCGCGTCTATGCAAATTGTCCACGCTACTATGCAAATCGTGCAGATATATCTGGGAAAAAATTGTCCGCATTCGACAACGCAAAAGCTATTTGCCAAGATTTCGCTGGAAATCCGTCGGCGAAATGCCTGCTGTTTTGCGAAAAGTGCGCAGAAACGAAGAATACGAATTGAACCCGCTCTGAAACGCAGCTTCCGTCAGCGATACGCCGGAGGCAATCAGCAGCTTCGCGCCGCAGATGCGCCGGAACTGGATGTACTCGTACACCGACGTGTTCGTGTAACGGACAAACTCGTGTGACAGGTACGATTTGCTGATGAAGAACGCGTCCGCAATTTCCTCCAGCGTCAGCGGCTGGGCGTAATGCTCGTTGATGTACGCCATCACGCGCTGCATGGTGTCCGGCGAGGGCTGGGTACTCTGCGGCGTCGGTGCTTCCTGCGTCACGCGGAGGATTTGCAGCAGAAACTCGGTCATCGCGGCATAATCCGCCAAGCGCGATTCGGGGCGCTCATCGCCTGTGTTCTGCGCCACACGGTCAATGCATGATGTACACAGCGAAAGCGCCGCTTCATCCAGCTGATAATGATACCCGGTGCGGCGCGTGCAGTCCAAAAGGCGCTGCTCCAGCGGCAGAAGCCCCTGCCCCAGCTGGTGCAGCATCCCGGAGGAGATGAACAGCACCACTCGCTCGTAGTTGCGGATGGCGTCCTGCGAGATTATGCCGTGCATGACGAATGGCGGGAAAATCATCAGGCTGCCGCGCTGGAGCGTGACGATTTTGTTGTCCACATACAGGCGGGGAAAGCCGTTTAGGTGAATATACAGCTCAAAGAAATCATGCGTATGGATTTCGCGCAGGTGGATGGCGGGCGACAGCGTGTGAAACGCTTCATAATCCGAGCGCCCTTGCCCCATGTTGCTTGTGCGAACCAGCACATCTTCCTCAAGCTCCTGTGCTGGATGTTTCCTTGTCATATGCCTTTCTCCTTGTCCCGGTATTTATGAAAACATCATAGCAGGAAAGCTGAAAAAGGTCAAGCAAAAACCCGAAAACTGTTCTGAATCAGAACAATTTCCGGGTAAAATCGGTTATTTGCTTTCGCTGCCCCACGCACGGTAGGATTCTTCCTCCAGCAGCGTCTCAATGCGCCCGTCGGTGACGCGGATCAGCGTGTCCAGGACAGATTGCGCGTCCGTCTGGCGAATCAGCAGCGTGAAGCCGACGGCGGTCGTGAATTCGCTGTTCAGCAATTGCACGGGCAGGCTTTTCAGCGCGTACTGCACCTTGTCCCACAGCGGATAGGCGACTTCGCACAGGTACTGGCACGAGGGCAGCATCTCGACGACTTGCGCCGCCTTGAGCGCGACGACTGCCCCCTGCGTGTACGCGCGCACCAGCCCGCCCGCGCCCAGCAGCACGCCGCCGAAATAGCGTGTGACCACGCAGCAGCAGTTGACTACGCCCTGATGCTTCAATACCTCCATCATCGGCAGCCCTGCCGTGCCGCCCGGCTCGCCGTCGTCTGAATAGCGCATGATGCCCGCGTTCTGCCCGATGATGTAGGCATAACAGTTGTGCGTGGCGTCCTTGTGCTTTGTGCGGATGGATTGCAGAAACGCAAGCGCCTCCGCTTCCGTTTCGCACGGCGCGGCATAGCCAATGAAGCGGCTTTTGTTGATGATGAACTCGTCGCTGGCGAACTGCCGGAGCGTCCGATAGGGGTTCATGGCACTCATGCGAGGAACAGGCGGCGGAAGTTCTTCTTGCCTTTCTGAATCAGCAGACCATCTGCGGGGACGTCGCTTTCCGCCAGCGTGGCGTTCAGGTCATCCACCTTCTTGTCCGCCACCAGTACCGCACCCGCCTTCACCTGATTGCGCGCGTCGCTCTGGCTCTTGCACAGCCCGGACTTGACCAGCATGGTCGTCACGCGGCTGTCGGCGGCGAATTCGTCCCGCGTCAGCGTGAAGGAGGGGACATTCGCGGCAGACGCACCGCCCGCGAACAGTGCGGCAGCGGCATCGGCGGCCTTCTGCGCCTCTTCTTCGCCGTGCACCAGCTTCGTCACCTCGAATGCCAGCACCTTCTTCGCCTCGTTGATTTCGCTGCCTTGCAGCGCGCCCAGACGGCGCACTTCGTCCATCGGCAGGAAGGTCAGCAAGCCAAGGCACTTTTCCACGTCCGCGTCATCAACGTTGCGCCAGTACTGGTAGAAGTCGAACGGGGAGGTCTTGTTCGGGTCAAGCCACAGCGCGCCCTTCTCGGTCTTGCCCATCTTCTTGCCGTCGTGGGTCAGCAGCAGCTGGAACGTGCAGGCGAACGCCTTTTCACTGTCCTTGCGGCGAACCAGGTCCGCGCCGCCAAGCATGTTGCTCCACTGGTCGTTGCCGCCCATTTCCAGCCGGCAGCCGTAGCGGTGGAACAGCTCCAGGAAGTCGTAGGACTGCATGAGCATGTAGGTGAATTCGAGGAAGGACAGACCGTTGTCGGTCGCCATGCGCGTCTTGTAGCAGTCAGCAGTCAGCATCTTGTTGACGGAGAACATCGCGCCGATGTCGCGCATGAATTCGATGAAGTTCAGGTTGCGCAGCCAGTCCGCGTTGTTGACGATAATTGCCTTGTCGTCGGAGAAATCAAGGAAACGGCTCATCTGCTGCTTGATGCACTCGACGTTGTGGTCAATCGTCTCGACGGTCATCATCTTGCGCATGTCGGTCTTGCCGGACGGGTCGCCGATCATCGCCGTGCCGCCGCCCATCAGCGCAATCGGACGATGTCCCGCGCGCTGCATGTGCGCCATCGCCATAATCGGGATGTAATGCCCGATGTGGAGGGAATCAGCGGTCGGATCGAAGCCGACGTAGAAGGTGGTCGGTTCTTCGAGCTGCTTGTACAGTTCGTCCTCAAAGGTGGTCTGGGCGATGAAGCCGCGCTCTTTCAAAACGTCAAGAATGTGCATGGGGAACCTCCTATATATTAAGTAGTAGGGGAAACAGTGTCATTTCGCCAGCGCCTGCGCGAAAATCTCCCGCAGGGTGCTCATGCCCTCGTGAATTTGCGCGATGCTGGAGTTGGAGAAGTTCAGGCGCAGCGTATTCTCGTGTCCGCCGTCGCAGAAGAAGTGCGTGCCGGGGACGTAGGCGACGTGACGCTCTACCGCCTGTTCCAGCAGTTCCTTTGCGTCGATGCCCTCCGGCAGCGTCACGAAGATGAACAGGCCGCCGTCCGGGCGCGTGTACGTCGTGCCTTCGGGAAAGGTCGAAAGTTCACTCAGCATAGCATCCAGCTGCGCCTTGTAGCTGCGGCAGATGCGCTTGATGTGGTCGGGCAGCAGACCGCGCCGCAGGTACTGATCCACAATCGCCTGTGTAAGGTTTGCCGTGTGGACGTCGGTGGACTGCTTGCCGACGGTGCATTTGCGCAGGATGCCCGCATCGCCCGCCATGAATCCGACACGCAGACCGGGGCTGATAATCTTGCTGAACGAGCCAAGGAAAACGACCCAGCCATCCTTGTCGAAGGATTTGATGGATGGGCATGCTTCTCCGGCATATCGCAGGTCGCGGTACGGGTCGTCTTCCGCCACGACGACGTGGTACTTCGCGGCGAGTTCCGCAATGGGCTTGCGGCGGTCGGCGGAGAGCGTGATGCCCGTCGGATTCTGGAACGTCGGGATGGTGTAAAGCAGCTTTGGGTGATACTGGCGCATCGCTTCTTCGAGCTTTTCCGGGATAATCCCGTGCTCGTCGCTCTCTACCGGCACCAGCGTTGCCTGATACAGCCGCATACACTGCATGTTGCCCAGAAACGACGGGTTCTCCACCAGAATCACGTCGCCGGGGTCAATCAGTGCCTTGCAGAGCAAATCCATCGCCTGCGTGGAGCCGGTGACGGGCAGCACCGCAGGCACGGCGCACCCAAGCTGCTGCTCCACATAGGCGTGCAGGCTTTCCAGCAGCGGCGGATACCCCTCTGTCGCGCCATATTGCAGGATGCGCTTGCCGTCCTTTTGCAGCACGTCGCGGGCGATTTCGGCGCATTCCGCATCGGGCAGCGCCGATGCCGCCGGATTGCCGCCCGCGAAGGAAATCATGCCGGGCTTGGCAATCATCTTGAAGATTTCGCGAATGGCGCTGCCGCTGATCTGGTCGAAGCGGTGCGCGAAACGCAGGGAATCAAGCGCCATAATCCAATCACTCCTTACTACTTTCAGAGAATAAGAATAAAAAACACCTTCTCCGGACAAAATCCGGGGAAGGTGACAAAATGCCACGGTACCACTTCCGTCTGGCTGCAAACAGCCCTCAAGGAGGAACAGTCATTCCTCGCACGCTGTAACCGGCGCACCGGATGCCGCCTACCCGCCGCGCAGACGCGGTTTCAGCGGATGGCTCGGAGCTGTACGTCACCCTATGCGCCGCCTGCTTCCTCACACCGCCCGGAAGCTCTCTGCCTGCGCCGCAGAAGCGGATGACCCGTCTCCTCATTGCCCTGATGGGTGCATGATAGCACGGTTTTTCCCGCTTGTCAAGGGGAAAATTTTTGGTCAGGCGGTATCGCAAAGGCGGGAAAATCACACAATCTGCAAGAAATGTTCACGAAATCGACACATGTCGGCGCTTTTTCTGGAATTTCTGACGGCATTTTTGTGAAACGGGCCGAAAAAGTCTTGCCATTTCCGCTAAAATCCTGTATACTATACTCTGACCCAGCTATGGGTGCATTTATCGTGTCCGCGAGGACAAAAGCTGGGAAGCCCCTGGATGAAGGAGGTCGACTACTATGGATTGCAAAATCAAGAACGACATCGGAACAATCTATATTACGGAGGATGTCCTGCTCAAAGTCGTGGGATACGCGGCGCTGGAATGCTACGGCATCGTCGCCATGTCCTCCAAGCGTGCCAAGGATGGCATCGTCGAATGGCTGGGAAGGGAAAACCTCTCCAAGGGCGTGCAGATTCGCAGTGTTGGCGATATGCTGGACGTCGATCTGTTCATCATCGTGGAATACGGCATCTCCATTGCCGAGGTGTGCAAGACCATTGTCGATACCGTGCGCTACAAGCTGGAAAGCATGACGGGCGTAAAGGTTCGCAAGGTCAACATCTCCGTGGAAGGTATCCGCGTGTAATGCAGGAAAGCCACACGGCAGCAGTTCCAAGGAACTGGCGCCGAAAGCAGGTAGGAGGAATTTACCTTTGATACAGCATAAAACCATTGACGGGCTGCTGCTGCGCGACATGGTCGTCGCGGGTGCGGCACTGCTCGAAAAGAACCGGGAAGCGGTGGACGCGCTGAACGTTTTCCCTGTCCCGGACGGCGATACGGGGACGAATATGTCCCTGACCATGCAGAGCGCGACTCGCGAGGTCAATGCGCAGGAGTACCTGCGCGCGGACGAGGCGGCTGCTGCCATTTCGAAGGGTGCGCTCAAGGGCGCGCGCGGCAACTCTGGCGTTATCACGTCCCAGCTGCTGCGCGGCTTCGCGACGTCCTTGAAGGGCGTGGAGAAGATTACCCCCGTGCAGTTCGCACAGGCATTGAAGGCGGGCTCTGACAAGGCGTACAAGGCGGTCATGAAGCCCAAGGAGGGCACGATTCTGACCGTCGCGCGCGTCATTGCGGAGGACGCCATCAAGTACACCGAGAGCAATCCCGATGACTACGATGGGCTGATGAACGTCATTCTGACCAGCGGCGAGGCGATTTTGAAGCGCACGCCTGACATGCTGCCGCCCCTGAAAGCGGCGGGCGTGGTCGACTCCGGCGGACGCGGCCTCATGCTGATTTACACCGGCTATGCGGCGGTCATGCGCGGCGAGGAAATTGCTGACCCGGCGGCGCTGCTGGCGGGCGATAGTCAGGTGGAAGAGGATATTCACGACCTGTCCGGCGATCTGCCTTATGCCTACTGCACGGAGTATGACATCGTGAACTTCCGCGAGGACTGCACCGAGGGCGACGTGGATTCCTTCCGCCGCCGCCTGAACCGCATTGGCAACTGCGTCAAGGTGACGGGCGACCTGACCGAGACGAAGGTGCATGTGCACACCAACGACCCCGGCAATGCCATCCAGTATGGCATTGAGCTGGGCGAACTGGTGAATGTGAAGGTGGACAACATGCTGGCGCGCAAGCGTGCGCTGGAAGCGGAAAAGGCTCCCGCCGCTGTGGAAGCCCCTGCCGAACCCGCGAAGGAATTTGGCATGGTGGCAGTGTCGCTGGGCGACGGTTTCTCCAGCATCTTCCGTGATTTGACGGTGGATGTGGTGGTCGAGGGCGGTCAGACGATGAACCCGTCGGTGGATGACATTCTGAACGCCATCAATCAGGTCAACGCCAAGTGTGTGTTTGTGTTCCCGAACAACGGCAACGTCATTTTCGCGGCGAATCAGGCGGCGGAACTGGCGGAGAAGGAAGTGCACGTCATCCCCACGAAGAACGTGGCGATGGGCATTGCCGCGGCGGTCGCGTTCCAAGACGACGTGTCCGGCGAGGAGAATGCCAAGCGCATGGCGGAAGCGGCGGAGCACGTCAAGACCGGTACGGTAACGTATGCGGTGCGCGACAGCGAGTACAACGGCGTGCAGATTCACAAGGGTGACATCATCGGGATGCACAACGGCAAGATTGAGTATTGCGGCAATTCCGTGCATGACGTTGTGCTGGACATGATGAAAGCGGTTGTGACGGATGATGCGGAGCTGATTACCGTCTACTACGGCGCGGATACGACGAAGGAAGACGCGGAGCAGGTGGCGGCGGAAATCGCCGAGCAGTATCCGAACTGCGATGTGGACTGCCTGCTGGGCGGTCAGCCGCTGTATTACTATCTGATTTCTGTGGAGTAAAAAGCAAATGGAGCTTTCCGCCATCAAGGGCATTGGCCCAACCCGGCTGGAATCCCTTCGCGCAGTGGGCGTCTGCTCATTGCGCGATTTGTTGTATTTTCTTCCGCAGCGCTACGAGGACAGAACACACCCGATTCCCTGCGCGGACGCAAACGGCGGCGAGGTACTGGTGATGGGCGTCGTGCAGGACGCACCGAAGCTCAGCCGCTTCAACGGCTTGACGCGCGTGACGGCGTACCTCTGGGATGACAGCGGAAAACTGCCGCTGGTGTGGTATAATCAGCCGTGGATGATGCAGAACCTGCCGGTCGGGCAGACCATCATGCTCTTCGGGCGTATGGGGCAGAGCCGGGGAAAACCCGTACTCCAAAATGCGCAGCGGGTGACGGAAGCGTGCATCCTGCCGGTGTACCGCGCCGTGAAGGGGATTCCGGCGAAGTCCTTCCGCGAAATGATGCAGCAGGCGCTGGAACAGGTCGATGACTGCTGCCCGGAGACGCTGCCGAACGACCTGCGCATCCGCCATCAGCTGTGTGAGCTGAATTTCGCCATCCGGCAGGCGCATTTCCCGCTGAATGTAGAAAACCTGCGGCTGGCGCGGCGGCGGCTGGCGTTTGAGCAGATGCTGATGTATCAGGCGGCGCTGGGGCTGCTGCGCGGACACAAGGCGGATGGCACGGCACTGCCGATTCCGCCAGATGCGCCGGATAAATTCTGGCAGACACTGCCGTTCCCGCCGACCGGGGCGCAGAAGCGCGTCTTGGAGGAAATCGCGGCGGATTTGCGGTGTGACCGGGCGATGAGCCGCCTCGTGCAGGGCGATGTCGGCTGCGGCAAAACCGCGCTGGCGTTCGGGGCGATTGCCATGACATGCGCCTGCGGATACCAGGCGGCGATGATGGCGCCGACGGAAATTCTCGCGCGCCAGCACTACGAATCCGCCAAGGCAATGCTGGAACCGCTGGGCATCCACTGCGGTCTGCTGATCGGCTCGATGCGTCCGAAGGCGAAGCGGGAGGCGCAGGAGGCTTGCGCAAACGGGGAATATCAGGCAGTGTTCGGGACGCACGCGCTGATCAGCGAAAAGGTGGCGTATCAAAAGCTCGGACTGGTTGTGACGGATGAGCAGCACCGTTTCGGTGTGATGCAGCGCTCGACCTTGCAGCAGAAGGGCGCGGACGGCACGAAAGCGCCGCATGTGCTCGTCATGTCCGCAACGCCGATTCCGCGCACGCTTGCGCTGATTCTCTATGGCGACCTTGATGTGTCCATCGTCGATGAGCTGCCGCCGGGGCGCACGCCGGTCAAGACGCGAGTCGTGCCGGAAGAGAAGCGCGCCGGGATGTACGGCTTCCTGCGGCAGGAGGTGCTGAAAGGGCATCAGGCGTATGTGGTCTGTCCGCTGGTTGAGGACAGCGAGATGATGGAGGACGTTCGCAGCGCACAGGCGACGTTCGACGCGCTGAAAAACGGCGAATTGTCGGGACTTCGTGTCGGATTGACGTGGGGCGCACAGCCCGCGGACGAAAAAGCGCAGGTGCTCAGCGAGTTTTCCGCCGGGAATCTCGATGTCCTCGTGTCCACGACGGTCATCGAAGTCGGCGTGAACGTGCCGAACGCGAGCGTCATGGTGATTGAGAATGCCGAGCGCTTCGGGCTCAGCCAATTGCATCAGCTGCGCGGGCGCGTCGGGCGCGGATCAGCGGAAAGCTGGTGCTTCCTGCTGGCAGCGGAAAATGAGCGATTGCGCATCCTGACGCAGACGAATGACGGTTTCATCGTCGCGCAGAAAGACTTGGAGCTTCGCGGGCCGGGCGACCTGATGGGTACGCGGCAATCTGGCGAAATGATGGCGGATTTCCTGCTTGACGGTGACGTGAAGCTGCTGGATGAAGCTGCGAAGTGCATGAAGCGCCTGCGGGAAAACCCAAAATTGGCGGCGGAGCGTCAGCAAGTGGAAGCGGAAGCGCTGCGCAATTATCGCGATAAATTGGCAGATATTGCAATGAACTGATGGAAAGGGGCAAAATAGGATGGACAACATGCTGACTTGCACGGAAAACCGCGAGCTTTCGTGGCTGCGGTTCAACGAGCGAGTACTGGAAGAAGCGGAGGATGAGCGCGTACCGCTGTGCGAACGCCTGTCGTTCCTCTCGATTTTCCAGAGCAATCTGGACGAGTTTTTCATGGTGCGCATCGGTAGCCTGCATGACCAGATGCTGCTGGATAAGGAGGCGCGCGAGAACAAGACGAACATGACCCCCGGCGAGCAGATTGACGCTGCCGTCAGCCGCATCCGCACGCTGTGCGACCGCCGCGACCGGACGTATGCCGATGTGCTGAAGAAGCTGGAGGACGAGGGCATCAGCATCGTCAACTTCCGCCAAATCAGCTCGGAAAGCGAGCAGTATCTGGCGAAAATCTTCCGTGAAGACTATCTGCCATTGCTTTCGACCTATGTCGTGGGCAAAAAGCAGACGTTCCCGTTCCTCAAAAACAAGGAGATTTATGCCGTCGCCGTCCTGCGCACGGGAAGCGAGAAGGAAAAAATCGGCATCGTTCCGTGCGGGGAGAACATGTTCCCGCGCCTGATTGAGGTACCGGAGCGTACGGGCTGCTATATCCTCTCTGAAGAGCTGATTCTGCACTATCTGCCGCTGCTTTTTGGCAGCTACCGCATCGCAAGCAAGACGCTTGCGCGCATTACCCGCAGCGCCGACATTGATGCGGACAGCGTATACGACGAAGACCTCAACTATCGCGACCACATGGCGGAAGTCGTGCGCCTGCGCCAGAAACTCTGTCCGGTGCGCTTGGAACTCAGCCGAAAAATCGGGCACGACATTATCGAGAAGCTGTGCGACCAGCTGAAACTGGACACCGCGCGCGTCTACGAGTACGATACGCCGCTGGATATTAGCTTCCTGTTTAATATTCAGGATAAACTGCGCAGCCACGCGGAACTGTTCTACGCGCCGCGTCATCCACAGGCAACGCCGGATATCGTGGACAATCGCCCGGTGATGGAGCAGATTCTGGAAAAGGATGTGCTGCTGCACTATCCCTACCAGAGCATCCGCCCGTTCCTGCGAATGCTGTCCGAAGCGGCGAATGACCCGCAGGTCGTCTCCATCCGCATGACGCTCTACCGCCTCGCGCGCGACTCGAAGGTTGTAGAAGCGCTGGTGGAAGCCGCCGAAAACGGCAAGCAGGTGGACGTGCTGGTGGAGCTGAAAGCCCGCTTTGACGAAGAAAACAACATCGAGTGGAGCCGCCGTTTGGAGCGCGCGGGCTGCCACGTCATCTACGGTGTTGATAAACTCAAGGTTCATTCCAAACTCTGCCTGATTACGCGCAAAACGGATGAGGGTATCCAGTACATCACGCAGATCGGCACGGGCAACTACAACGAGAAGACCAGCCGCCTGTATACCGACCTGAGCTACATCACCGCGCGCGACGAAATTGGCGAGGAAGCATTGCAGGTTTTCCAAGCGCTGATGCTGGGCGAAACAGTAGACCACATGTCCGTGCTGCTGGTCGCGCCGCACTGCCTGCAAGATAAGCTGATTGACATGATTGACGGCGAAATCAGCAAGGCGAAGGCGGGGCAGAAGGGGCTGATCCGCCTGAAGATGAACAGCCTGACGGACAAGATGCTGATTGACAAGCTCGTCGAGGCGAGTCAGGCGGGCGTGCAGGTGGAGATGATTGTGCGCGGTATCTGCTGCCTGCGCGGGGGCGTGCCCGGCTTGACCGACAATGTGCACATCATCAGCATCGTCGGGCGCTTCCTCGAACACAGCCGTATTTATATTTTCGGCGACGGCGATGCAGCGCGCTACTACATTGCTTCGGCGGACTGGATGACACGCAACACCCTGCGCCGCGTCGAGGTGGCAACCCCGATTTTGCAGGACGACGTGAAGCGCCGCATTGACCACATCTTCGACGTCATGTGGCACGACAACGTACAGGCACGCGACCAGCAGCCCGACGGCAGCTACACCCGCCGCTATCCCGGCACGCAAACGCCGCTGGCGAGCCAGAACGTGCTGTATGACGAAGCCTACCGCATGGCAAAGGGCATCAAAGAGCAATAAGAAAAAACCGACCGTCGGTTTCTTTGAAAAAGAGGGAAACAAAAAAAAGACCTCCGGTCGGGAAAAAACACCCGCCGGAGGTCGTCGGTCAGTCATCCATCAATTCCACAAGAATCGCGTTCTGCACGTCCATCCCGCGACGCGTCAGCGACCATCGGTCGGTTTTGCGCTGAAGCAGTCCTTCATGCTCGAATTTCCGCAGCTTCTCGCCGTACAGCGCGTCCAGCGAAACGCCGTGTCGCTCCTGAAATTCCGATTCGCTGACGCCGCAGCTCATCCGCAGACCCAGCATCAGCGTTTCAAACCGACCGTCGGTTTTTGAGACGAACTCCTGCTCCCGCAGCGAATCGTCCTGCGACTGCACCATCCGCAGATACGCGGGCAGCGTGCGTGGGTTTGTCAGGCGAATCATCCCGTTCTTCGCGGGCAGATACGACGCCGCCGACACGCCCAGCCCGATATACGGCACCTGCTGCCAATAACCGATGTTGTGGCGGCATTCGCATCCGGGGCGCGCGAAATTGCTGATTTCGTACTGCTGAAAGCCTGATTGCGCCAGCAGATCAAGCGTCAGGTCGTACATGCGGCGCTCGTCGTCCTCGTCCGGCAGGGTCAGCTGCCCGGTCTGCAAGTCACGGTACAGCGGCGTACCTTCTTCAGAAATCAGCCCGTAGCAGGACAAGTGTTCCGGATTCAGCGACAGCGCCTTCTTCAGCGTCTCACGCCACATGCTGACTGTCTGACCGGGCAGCCCGAACATGAGGTCAAGGCTGATGTGCTGGAATCCGGCGTGCCGCGCGAGTTCGACGCTCTGCTGCACTTGTGTAAAGTCGTGGATGCGCCCCAGCATCTTCAGCAGTGCCGGCTGGGCCGCCTGCATCCCCATTGACAGGCGATTGATACCGCAGTTCAGCGCCGCATCAAGCCACTCGTGGGTCAGCGTGCCGGGGTTCGCCTCGGACGTAAATTCCGCACCGGGCGCAAGGGGAAAATGCGCTGCAATGCCTTCCAATAGCCGCGTCAGCAGTTCTGGCGGCAGAATCGACGGCGTGCCTCCGCCTAAATACGCAGTTTCCATGATGCTATGCGGGAGTTTCGCTGCCTGCGACGCGGCTTCGGTCAGTACCGCATCCACATAGGCACGCTGTGTAGATTCCGCATGAGGGAAGGAAGCAAAGTCGCAGTAGCGGCATTTTTGGCGACAATAGGGAACGTGCAAGTAAATTTCCATTCAAATCACCTGTAAAGGACTGTTCAAATGCGGAAAAATCCGCTACAATAGAAAAAGTGGCAAAGGAGGTGTACGAAAATGGATACCATCATCAGTTTTCTGGAAAAACTGGTACATTATTCAGCAGAATTGGGCATTGTGCTGGCGGAGCTGGCGGGCATCGCTATTCTGATTATCACGGCGATGAAGGGAGTCGTCAGCTACTTCAAGCACGATGAGCATCTCCGGCTTGAATTGGCGCAGGGCATTGCACTTGCGTTGGAATTCAAGCTCGGCGGCGAAGTGCTGCGCACGGTCATCGTCCGCGAATGGACGGAACTGCTGATTCTGGGTGCGGTCATTGCGCTGCGCGGTGTGCTGACGCTGCTGCTGCACTGGGAAATCAAGGTGGAAGAAGAGCATGACGAGCGCCTGCTGAAGCTCAAAGCGATGGAGAAAGCCGAAAAAACGGCAGAGGCATCAAAACCGTGATAATACTAATTCTCATCTAAAGCATGTCATTCGCACAGCATCTTTTCCGCCCCGGCTTTGCTTCGTTCCGCTCGCGCGTACCTCCAGTACGCCTCGCTTCACTCAGCTTTGCCGGAACGAAAAATCTGCTATGCTCGATGCCATGTTTTAGAATCGAATTAGTATAAAAAGCAGGGGAAACAAGCATTCCCCCTGCTTTTTTCATACCTTTGTTTTCTGAATCAGGCGCTCGCAGTCGCTGGCGATTGCCAAATTCAGCAGCGGAAGCCCCTCCTGCATGGCGTAGAGCGCGGTGTACATCGTGCCACCCTTCTGTCGATTCAGGTAGCAGACGCAAAATGCGCTGTTGTCCACCATGTACCGATTCCGCATGTACATGCAGCCCTCATAGTAGTGGCTGGAGAGGACAACTGTCTCGTCGGCGGCATACAGCAGCTGCTCGTAAATCAGGCAATCCGACGCTTTCCATCGCGCGGACTGCGTGCTGCACGGAATCGCCAGCCGAAGCCGAACATCCGCATGGTGCGTCCGCATCAGCAGAATGCGCTGTGCTGCCAGCGTGTCAAATCCCAGCGCGCCGCCGCAGATAAAATCCCGAAAACCGTGCTGATACAGTGATAACAGCACCCGGTCAAGCCGCTCTGTCAGCGCAGGAAGCTCCTGCGGCGGAATCGCCCGATGCCCCGTGAAGCAGACGGAAATGTCCTTTCGCCCGTTCTCCTGCGACGCAAACACGTCGGCAATATGGCTGCGGGAAATGTAGGAAAGCGGCTGATGCAGCGCAGTGGGCGCTTGGAGCGGCGCCCGAAGCCAACGATCGCTGACCTGAGCCTTGCGGTACAGCATGTTTTTTCCTCCTGACAGCGTCAGTTGCTGTCCATCTTCAGCACGGCAAGGAATGCCTCGCTGGGCACTTGCACCGTGCCGAACTGCCGCATTCGCTTCTTGCCCTCTTTCTGCTTTTCCAGCAGCTTTTTCTTTCGGCTGATGTCGCCGCCGTAGCACTTGGCCAGCACGTCCTTGCGCATCGCCTTGACGGTTTCACGCGCGATGACCTTGCCG
>ERZ791829.818-NODE-818-length-22845-cov-84.881615_pt1 | contig 22845 bp, 14 predicted proteins | sample MGYA00510296_ERZ791829 | MGnify/ENA primary metagenome ERZ791829 (study PRJEB30046, sample SAMN00791973) | human gut metagenome | study: EMG produced TPA metagenomics assembly of the A metagenome-wide association study of gut microbiota in type 2...
ATTTCAGAGCCGTCTCAACTCACTGTCAAAAGTAACGAGGTGTTTTTCATTGGGGTTTCTTTGCTCCTTTCTTTGTCCGCCTGATGCTCACGAAAGAAAGGAGCGGTCGGCAGATTTGCCGACCGCTTTACTCTGTCTGTTCTTCTTGAACCGTTATCCGTCCCGTCCTTATTTCGGGGTGAGTGGAGAAAGCCCAATTCACCTTCTCATCGGGCAGGGTGCTGTGAATGTTTCCACCCATTACCAATCCGCTATTCTGAATGACCTTTTGCCGTGCGTCCTCCCTGCTTTCGGCAACTACCTCAAACACTCCCTCGAAAATGTACTGCGTCCGTATTCTGTAAACTCTCTTCTTCATATTCTCAAAACTCAGCCTTTAATAATCTGTGTTCCTTCGGCTCTCCATTGGATAACCTGCGGTGGGTAAGCCAAAAATGATGTGTGCCGTAACCATAGGCAAAGAACTTGTCAAGTTCCATTTCTTCGGCTATCTGCTTGACGGCTGCCCTCAGTTCCTCTTCATTGGCGGATAAGGTAATGGCATTGATTACCCTTACAAGGATATGAGGTATCTCGTCCGCCCAATTACATACGATGCTTTCTATTTCTGCTTTCATATCTGTGATATTTTGGTGATTGTTGCTTATGCTGTCGCTCTCATTCTCATTCTCTGTCTTATCAATTTGCGGTTGGCATTAACAAGGCTCACGATTTGGTCGTGATATTCCGTATTCTTATTGCACACGCCACGACTTTGCACCACTTTAAGCGTGTCCAGATTGACTTCAATCGTTTCTATCCGTCTGCCCTCAATGGTTGCCGAAAGTATCAGCGAGTTTTCTTTGAGGTAGTACTCGTTGGAGAATACGCAATGGTGCATTGCCGTTCCCTCCTCCAAATGCTCCTGCACACTCTCCAATACGTGGACTTGGATTGTACCGTCCGTGAAACGGATACCGAAGAACTTGGATTTAAGTTCTTGGAAACGTTCCTCGTCCTCCATTGCTTTTTTGCGTTTCTTCTCAATTTCCTCCTTTTCTCTCTGTTTACGAAGTTCGCTTTGTCTGCGGTCGTGTTCCCGATATAGGTCGGAGGGGCAAACATACTTCGGGCTGTGTATGTCCTTGCCCAATCTGCGGAGCATATCCACATAGTCGCACCATATAGAAATGTCCTCTATGTCATAGCCGTTGCGAGTGGTTACCTTATAGGACTGCCAACAAGTGTCAAATGTCCTTGAATTGTTGAGGAAGTATTTCAAATGCTCGGTTCTGCCTGCTTTCAGCAAGGTTTCCGCCCTGCTGTCGGACAATATAGAGGGAATAAGGATTGTCGGGGCTATGCCGTGAAAATCATCCTTAAATCCATTCCTGCGGAGTGTATCCGTAACCTTGAACTTTGGATATATCGGAGAATAGGCTGCATATCGGTAGGCTTCGTTATCATTGCGTATTGCCATTGGCGAACAGAAAGAAAAGGTGTCAATGTACCTGCCTAATGTTCGTTGAACGGCTATCACTGATTGCCGTCCTTGTGCGTTCCACCAATATTGACCGATTTCTATAACATAGGGCATTGCCTTGCAACCTTTCTCCATTTCCACAGAAAGAAGAAACATTCTCAATACTTGGTACTCTCCGCAAGCAGTAAGTATCGTAAAGTATTGCTTCTGCCTAATCTTGCGTTCAAAGGTTTCCTTGACCTGCAACCTTGCCCCGCAATGGGGGCAGGTGCAAGTGTCCGTAGGCTTCTCCATTGCCCTACTATGCCCACAATCCATACACGTTGTGCGACCTTTTGGCAGTCGGTAGGCGAAGTGGTCTATACACTCACGGAATGCCCATTTGCTCTGTGTCTTGGTTATCGGGCGAAGATGCTTGCTCTCGGCAAGGACTGCCTTCTCAAACTTATTTCTTGGTTTCATAATCTGTCCTCCTTATTTTATTCGTTGCGAAATACGTAGCCGTCCTTATACCAAAAGTCCGTACAGAAAAGGTCATCGGCATATTTCCCAAAATCAAAGTATATCAACGCAAAATCGGGCAAGTCATTCTCCATTTTTGCAAGTTCTTCCGCAAAATCCTCCCTGCTTGCATAACTTCCGATATAGTCCGATTGGAAAGACTTCACAAGGCTGTAAGCGTCTTGGGTGAGTTGGGCGTTGTTGCCGTCCGCCCATACCCAAAAGGCTTCTTTTTCCGTGTTGTTCAATCTGTCCAATTCGTCCCGAAGTTCAAAGAAGTTTTCTTCCAAATGTCCTTCGTCTATCAGACAATCGGGGATTTCCTCCCACGCTTGGAACATATATTCGGGTTCTTCTTCGTCCTCGTGTATCTCGGAACAACGCTCCATAAAGCCGTCCAAATCGTAGAAGTCCGAAAGTTCCACCCATTCGCCCTGCAATGAGCCGTTGTTGTACTTGGCATAAGTGCCTACATAGATGCGTGCTTCGCTTAAATCCATTGTTTCCATTTTCCTTTCGTTGTTTAAGGAGTTAAAACTCGAATAGTGAAGGTTGGGCTATCTGCTGTTCCTCCTGCTTTTCCGCTTTGGGTTTCTTGGCGGTAAGTTTGCGGTATTCCTCCGCTTGGTATCGCTCGATAGCCTTTTTCCGTGCTTCCGCCTTTTCCTCCTCTGTGAGTTCGATAGTATGGTTTACCACGACTTGGCAGTTGATGGACTTGCCCACTTCGATGTTATCTTCATCGTAATAGTGGACAGCGAGGGAATATACCTCATCATCGGACAGACCTGCACACTCCATTCTTTGGACTTCCGTCAAGATGTAGGTAATGCACTCGTCTATGTTCTTACTCTCCTTGCGGAAATTCTCCGCAAAGAGTTCATCGTATGATGCTCTCGTTTCCAAATAGTTTTGGATAACGTCCTTGAAATGTTCTGTACCTTTCATTGTCTTATGTATTTAGATTGTTGCTAAAATGATTTCTTGGATATGTATGGGGTTGACCTCTGAAAAGAGATAGATGATAAACTCCTTTCTGTCTTGCCGATTGAGTTCCTTGTACAGTTCCCCAAAGGCTGATATGTTTCCGTTTAGGTAAACCGATACCATATATTCGAAGATGTTGTCCACTTCGTAGTATCTGCATTGCTGTGCGATTGTCTTGCTTCTTCTTTTCATATATCTGTCTGTTTAAGAAATGAGTAACCAAAGCGTTGCCCCGATGATGAGGGCATAAGTCAGAATGTATACTGCGATAGCCAAAACGATGGTGAGGAGCAACCGAAAGAGGAATTTTCCTGCACATATCCCTGCCAGCCAAAGCCAAACGCTTCCGCCCCAAAGGAGAGAGCCTGCGAGTGCAAGTGCCACCCAAATTGATATTCTGTATCTCAGTTTCATCTTGTCTGATTTTTTTGATTTTATGCGGATTCCAGAGGTGAGGGAGTTGAGTTTCCATTTTCTTTTTCCCTGCTTCTCGCATATCCGACATTTTTTTTATGCGTCTTTCCGTCGGGTCGGTCGTTTTCGTTTCAGTGGCGTAAAAAGGTAGGGCTTAGGACAAACAAGGTTTTATGGCGAGAATACTACCTGCAATGAAATGGAAGTGTGGAGATTGTCGTCTAAACGGCTTGCCGCACCGACCTTTTTTGTCCGTGGAAGCCCGGAACTACCTTTGCCGCTGACAACGAACAAGCGATCCCGACATGATACACAGGCATAAGTGGAGGATGTGCAGGGAGAGAAGTAGGGCGAAAACAAAAAAACGCAGTCTTCGGAGACAGCATTTAGCATAGGAACAGAATACATTGAAAACAAAAAAAAGCCACCCAAACGGGCGGCTCTACGAAAATAATTTGGAGAAAATTCTTTTTTTTCACGATATACTCCTATCTTTGCAACAGGTTATTCGAGTTATGCAAAGCGTTGTATATCATTGCAGAAGATAGGTCGCTAAATCATTACCTACTGCATTTCATAACTCATTAGGCTATTGAATGCCAATCAATTGAACCTAAATGATAGTTTTTATTCAAAAATATATAACACAAGCCGCACTATTATTACGACTTTTACTGATTCTCTCGGTTTATCAGATTCACAACGACCTTCACCATCACATCCTTCTCCTCGGTTCTACTCTCGGCTATCATCAGCGTGAGCGCCACAAGTGTGTTGTCGGCAATGCGCTTGTGTCCGTCCTCGGCATAAAGCACGCGGTTGTTGTTGAGGAACCATAGGAAGAGCATCGCAGCAATGCGCTTGTTGCCGTCGCTGAACGAGTGGTTCTTCACCACAAGATACAGAAGCATTGCGGCTTTCTCCTCAACCGACGGATAGAGTTCCTCACCACCGAAGGTCTGATATATCTGTCCGATGCTGCTCTTGAACGAGTCGTCCTTTTCGTTAGCAAACCACTTGCTGCCGCCGAACTTCTCCTTCAATGCGTTGATAGCCTCCATCGCATTGTCGTAAGTGGCGCGGAACGGCTCGTCCTTGGTAGTCTTCGATATAGAGAGCGACTGATAGTCGTACTGGTCGAGCGTGTCGAGCGCATACACATAGTCGGAGATAACGTTGAACAGTCCGCTATACTCATCTGTCGTAACCTTGTCCTGCAAACCGACAGCACGCGACATAAGGCGCACAACATCCTTCAGCTCGTTGTAGCGGTCGATCTTTATCTGCTGATTGATGACATAGCCCTTGATGAGGTATTGCTTGAGGACGGAGGTCGCCCATTGGCGGAAACGAGTGCCTTGTACAGACTTAACACGATAGCCAACAGAGATGATAACATCAAGGTTGTACAAGGTTATCTCTTTGATCTGCGTAAAACCACTTCTACGACCATAATTCTTGGTATGTGCATTTTTTGCACATACCAAGAATTCGTCCAATTCTCCTTCTTTAAATATATTTGAGATATGGCGATTAATAGTTGTTCGATCTTTTCCAAACAACTCTGCCATCTGACTCTGTGTTAGCCACACTGTCTCGTTCTCCAGCTTCACATTAAGCTGCACACTACCATCTTGCGAGCGGTATATTTCTATTGAATTGTTCATGTTTTTAGCTTTTTACCTTTAAATGCTTTGTGGCTGCGTGGTATGGGCATCCTGCCCATACCTACTACCTTTTTACTTTTTTACTCTTTTACTTTTTTACTTTTAATACATTCTTCGCTCCGCCCAGTCGCCACGGTCGAGGTTGCGGTAGCCGATGGCTTCGCTGATGTGCTGCACCTCCACGCGTTCTGAGCCGTCAAGGTCGGCGATGGTGCGCGCCACCTTCAGTATGCGGTTGTAGGCGCGGGCGGAGAGCGAGAACTTCTCCATGGCGGTGCGCAGGAGAGTGATGGAGGCGTCGTCGGGCTCGGCGAATTGGTGAATCATGCGCTCAGTCATCTGCGCATTGCAGTGTATGCCTTTGAAGTCTTTGTAGCGGGCGGTCTGTATGTCGCGTGCCTTGATGACACGCTCACGGATGGCAGCACTCGGCTCACCGGGCTGCGCTTTCGAGATGTCCTTAAACGGTACGGGCGTAATCTCGCATTGTATGTCGATGCGGTCGAGCAGCGGACCGGATATCTTGCTCATGTAGCGTTGTATCTGTCCAGGTGTGCAGCAGCATTTGTGCGTCGGGTCGTTGTAATAGCCGCAGGGACAGGGGTTCATCGAGGCGATGAACATGAACGAGCAGGGGAACTCCACGGTGTACTTCGAGCGCGAGATGGTTATCTTATGGTCTTCGAGCGGCTGACGCAGCACTTCGAGGGTCTGCTTGTTGAATTCGGGCAGCTCGTCGGCGAACAAGACACCGTTATGTGCCAGCGATATCTCGCCCGGCTGTGGGTTTATTCCGCCGCCTACGAGCGCCACTTCCGATATGGTGTGATGGGGCGAGCGGAACGGGCGTTGCGAGATGAGCGACGTGCCGCGTTTCAGCTTTCCGGCTACGCTGTGTATCTGCGTCGTCTCCAGACTCTCCGAGAGCGATAGCGGCGGCAGAATAGAGGGTAGACGCTTCGCCATCATCGACTTGCCCGAACCCGGAGGCCCCACCATTATCAGGTTGTGGCCGCCTGCCGCTGCCACTTCCAACGCACGCTTCACGCTCTCCTGACCGCGCACGTCGGCGAAGTCGAGGTCAAAGCGGCTCTGCTGCTCGTAGAACTCGCGGCGTGTGTCGACGTGTGTCGGCTCGTATATCTCTCTTCCGGTGAGCAGATTGATGACATCTGTGATGCTCTCCATGCCGTACACCTCCAGATTGTTCACCACTGCTGCCTCACGCTCGTTCTGCTTCGGCACAATCAGTCCTTTGAACTTCTCGGCTCTTGCCCGTATGGCTATGGGCAGAGCTCCTTTCACGGGCTGCAGCGTGCCGTCTAAGCTCAGCTCGCCCACGAGCATATAGTCACCGATAGTGTCGGCTGTCACGGCTCCGCTCGCGGTGAGTATAGCCATAGCCAGCGGCAGGTCAAACGAGCTACCCTCCTTGCGCAGGTCGGCAGGAGCGAGGTTGATGGTGATGTCTGCGTGCGGAAACTTATATCCGTTCACCTGCAACGCCGACGCTATGCGGTCGCGTCCTTCGCGCACGGCGGTGTCGCCGAGTCCGGTCATGCGATACATCACGCCGGGCACGATATTCACTTCCACGGTTACGGTGGTTACGTCGAGTCCATTTACGGCTGCGGAATAAGTCTTTACGAGCATAGTTATATTCGGGTTTTAATGGGTTAGTAGTGTGCGTTCTTCCGTAAGTCGGAAGTGGCTGTTGACTACAAATTTAGTTGTTTCATTTGTTTTATCCAAGTGTATAGCGTTTTTTCTGCCAAAAATACACTAACTTTGCCTAAAATAGATTATCCGATACAACATGGAAGAAGATTTCGACATACGTCAGGAGCAGGCGCACAAGGGCGAGAAGGACTTTGAGAACGCTCTCCGACCGCTGCGGTTCGGCGATTTCAGCGGACAGCAGAAGGTGGTGGAGAACCTCGAAGTGTTCGTCGAGGCGGCGAAGTACCGCGGCGAACCGCTCGACCATACGCTGCTGCACGGTCCCCCTGGACTGGGCAAGACGACACTTAGCAACATCATAGCCAACGAACTGGGCGTGGGCTTCAAAATTACGAGCGGACCGGTGCTCGACAAACCGGGCGACCTCGCCGGCATCCTCACATCGCTGGAGCCGCGCGACGTGCTCTTCATCGACGAGATCCACCGCCTGTCGCCCGTCGTGGAGGAGTATCTCTACTCGGCGATGGAGGACTACCGCATCGACATCATGATCGACAAGGGTCCGTCGGCGCGGTCTATACAGATTGACCTCAACCCGTTCACACTCGTAGGAGCCACAACGCGCAGCGGACTGCTCACGGCTCCGCTCCGCGCACGCTTCGGCATCAACCTCCACCTGGAGTATTACGGACCGGAGATGCTGCAGAAGATTATCAAGCGCTCGGCAATGATTTTGAAGGTGCCCATCGACGACGATGCGGCTATAGAGATTGCGCGCCGCTCGCGTGGCACGCCGCGTATTGCGAACGCTCTGCTGCGCCGTGTGCGCGACTTCGCGCAGGTGAAGGGCAACGGACGCATCGACCGCGACATTGCGCGCATCTCACTCTCGGCACTGAACATCGACCAGTATGGCTTGGACGAGATTGACAACAAGATACTGCTCACCATCATCGACAAGTTCCGCGGCGGACCGGTCGGCGTGTCTACCATCGCCACAGCCATCGGCGAGGACACGGGCACCGTCGAGGAGGTGTACGAGCCGTATCTCATCATGGAGGGCTTCATTAAGCGCACGCAGCGCGGACGCATGGTCACTCCCCTCGCCTACCAGCACTTGGGACGACCGATGATTGGCAGTAACGCCGCCGAACCGATGTTGTTCGACTAAAGCATACAGAGAACCGTAAAACATTTGGCTATGGACTATCAACCATTATTGGAACACATCCGACAAGAGATAGAGGTCTACGCTCACGACGGCAAGCAAGCCGACTACATCCCGGCTTTAGCTAACGTAAACCCCGACCAGTTCGGGCTCTGCCTCAACATTCTCGACGGCAGAACCTACCGCCTCGGAGCATCCGACGTGAAGTTCTCAATACAGAGCATCTCAAAGGTGTTCTCGCTTGCCGTAGCACTGAGTCTGTTAGGCAAGGATCTGTGGCAAAGAATCGGCAAGGAGCCTTCGGGTACAGCATTCAACTCGCTTGTGCAACTGGAGTACGAGCACGGCAAGCCGCGCAACCCGTTCATCAACGCCGGTGCCTTGGTCACTGCCGACGTTATCCTCTCGCTCATTGACAACCCGAAGGAGTTCTTCATCAATTTCGTGCGCACGCTGGCTGACAACCCTGACATCAACTACTCGGAGGATGTGACGCGCTCGGAGCTGAGCTGCTGCTATCTGAACGCTTCCATTGCCTATCTGCTGAAGCATCACGGCAATCTGCATAACGATGTGCACGACGTGCTCGACTTCTACTGCACGATGTGCTCTGTAGAGATGAGCTGCGAGGATCTCTCGCGTGCCTTCATGGCATTCGCCAAGAGCAGTCAGCCGTTCTCTCACGCTGGTGTCAACCTGAGCATATCGCGAGTGAAACGCATCAACGCCATCATGCAGACCTGCGGCTTATACGACGAGTCGGGCGAGTTCGCCTTTCTTGTCGGTCTGCCTGCCAAGAGCGGCGTGGGCGGAGGCATCGTAGCTTTATACCCGTCGCGCTACTCTATTGCGGTATGGAGCCCGCGACTCAACTCGAAGGGCAACTCCATCATGGGAATGAAAGCGCTTGAGCTGTTCACGTCCGAAACAGAGGAGTCGATATTCTAAAAACATAATAACAGAGGAGTCGATATTCTAAAAGGTAAAAGCGAGGCAATGTCAGCACCGACATTGCCTCGCTTTTTACTTTTTTACCTTTTTACTTTTTTACCTTTTTACTCTTTTTCCTTTTTACTCTTTTACTTTTTTACTTTTTAATTACTCTTCCTCGAGCAACACTCTGCTTGCCCACTCGTTAGCCTTGTCCCAGTCGGCGTTGTGTCCGTACGGAATTTCAAAGCCGTTCTGCATGATATACCGTGGTTCATACTCTTGCAAATTTAACGATTTTTTCCGTCTCTACAAACGTTTTACCAGACAAACTATTATGGTTAGATGATCCGCGTCGGTCGATACGAGCATCTGCGTCGGTCGATACGAGCATCCGCGTCGGTCGACGCGGATGGGCATAACAAAGGTTTTCTGGGGCAATTAAGCCGAGTTTAAGGCAGCGGCTTGAGGCAGCGTGCAAGCCGAGCTTAAGGCAGCGTATAAGCCGAACTAAGCCTCTTTAAGCCTTCCTAAGCCTTTAACAACTCAAAATTCAAAATTGCCGCAGGCAACAATTCAAAACTCAAAACTCAAAATTCAAAACTCACAACTCATTCCGGTGCAGCGCTGCTTGCAGCTTCACGCTCTGGCAGTGGAGGTCGATGTGTCGCTGTAGCTTCTCGTATATACTGTTTATCTCCACGTAGTAGACAAGGGCGGTTATCTCGCCTTGCTGCAATGCCTTCTTGAAGAGCGCGAGCGACTCCTGCAGGAGCTTCACGTCGCTGTGGTCTATCACCTCCTGCAAGCCCTGCAGCTGCTCGTAGCTGGTGCGCAGCTCGGCTTCGGCATCGTGCTGCGCCTGCTGCACCTGCAGCTCGGCACTCTGACGGCGCTCGCGTGCTGCCTTTACGTTGCTGCTGTTGCTATAGAGCGAGAAACTCACGCCTACCATGAAGCCGTTGATGGCTTCGCGCTGCTCGGTGTTGCGGCGGTAGCCGAAGGAGATGTTAGGCAGCCACTCGCTCTTCTGCTGCTTCAGGTTCAGGTCGGCAGCGCGCAGGGCGGTCTGCGCCACTGCCACGTCGGCATCCGAAGCGAGGGCGAGGGCGCGATACTGCTCGAAGTCGGCTATCGGCTCGTAGTGGGGCAGCTCGGTGGTGGCTACGTCGATGGGCTTGCCGCCGTTGAGCTGCTTGAGCTGCTGCAGCAGGGCGGTGCGCTCGCCTTCTGCCTCGCTGACGAGGGTGCGCACCTCCATGCAGTCGAGCTTCACCTTGTTCAGCTCAAGGGCGTTGGCATCGCCTGCCTCCATGCGCTTCTCGTACATCTGCAGAAGTGTCTCGCTGTTGGCAAGGCGCTCGCGGAGCATGGCGAGGGTCTGGTTCACGCGGATGAGGTCGAGGCAGACCATCTGCGCCTGCAGGAGTATGTCGCGGCGCTGCTTGGCTATCTGCTTCTCGCCTACCGCCTGCTGCATCTGCGCCTGCTTGCGGCGTGCGGCGTACTTCGTGGGGAAGTCGATCTCCTGGCTCACCACAAGCTCGCTCTCGGCTACGCCGGAGTAGCCTTTCGTGAAGAACGGACTGTACTCTACCGACGGACCGCCGAGGGTGTTCGTGGCTTTCACGTCGAGCACGTCGGCACGCGTGTCGTGAGCTGCCGACTGCAGGGTGAGGTTGTTCGCAGCTATCTGCTTGAGCACGTCGCCAATGGTGTCGGCGAGGGCGGTGCTACACGCGCTGAGTGCCACGGCTGTGGCGATTAGATATCTTCTCATATATTATCGGTACTATGAATGCGTTGAGTAATGTGGAGCTGATGAGTCCGCCGAGTATCACCTTCGCCATCGGCGACTGTATCTCGTTGCCGGGCAGGTCGCCGCCGAGGGCGAGGGGCACGAGGGCGAGAGCTGAGGTGAGGGCGGTCATAAGGATGGGGTTCAGACGCGAGAGCGAGCCTTCGACGATGGCGTCGCGCACGCTTCTGCCTTCCTCTGTGCGCAGACGCTTGTACTCGGTGATGAGCAGCATACCGTTGCGCGTGGCGATGCCGAAGAGCGAGATGAAGCCGATGACGGCGGGTATGCTTACCTCGCCGGTGGTGAGCACTATGGCGAAGATGCCGCCGATGAGTGCCAACGGGAGGTTGAGCAGTATCACGCCGGCTTCAAGGGCGTTGCGGAACTGCATGAAGAGCAGGAAGAAGATGACGACGATGGCAACCATGCAGGTGAGGTAGAGCACGCGGCTGGCACTCTCCTGACTCTCAAACTGTCCGCCGTACTCTACGTGGTAGCCTTCGGGCAGCTGCACTTTCTCGCCTACTGCCTGCTTGATGTCGGCTACTACGTCGCTCAAGGCTCTGCCGCTGGTGTTGGCGGAGATTACTATCTTGCGCTGCACGTTCTCGCGGTTGATGGTGTTGGGTCCGGCACTGGATATGATGTCTGCCACGTCGCTCAGCGGCACCTTGCGTCCGTCCTGCGTGTCGATAATGAGGTCGCTCACCTCGTCGTAGTCGGCTGCCTTCACCACGAGGTTGAAGGCTCTGCCGGCTTCGTACACCTGGGAGACGGTCTCGCCGGCGAGGTTCACGGCGAGGAACTCGTTGAACTCGGGCAGCGTGATGCCGTTGCGCACGAGCAGTTCGCGACGCGGCACTATCTTCAGCTCGGGACGCTCTATCTGCTGCTCCACGTTGAGGTCGGCGATGCCCTTGATGTCCTGGCAGGCGTCCTTTATCTGGTTGCCGATGGTGAACATACGGTTGAGGTCGGTGCCGAAGAGCTTGATGGCGATGCTGGCTTGCGTGCCCGAGAGCATGGCGTCGATGCGGTGGGAGATGGGCTGACCGATCTCGATGTTGGCACCGGCGAGCACCGAGAGGCGCTTGCGCACGTCGTTGAGCACGTCCTCATGGCTGCGGTCTTTCAGCTCGAACGGGGCTTCTATCTCGCTCACGTTCACACCGAGGGCGTGCTCGTCGAGTTCGGCACGGCCGGTCTTGCGTGCCACGGTCTTTATCTCGGGCACCTGCAGCAGCAGTCGCTCGGCACGTGCGCCGATAGAGTCGCTCTCTTCGAGCGAGATGCCGGGCAGCGAGGAGATGTTGATGGTGAACGAGCCTTCGTTGAACTTGGGCAGGAAGCTGCTGCCTAAGCAGAAGAACACGCTCACGGCGACTACGAACAGCGCTGCGGTGCCTACTATCACCTTGCGTGTGTTGGCGAGCACCCACAGCAGGGCACGCTCGTAGTATGTCTTAAGCCACACTGCCACGAAGGCTTCCTTCGGCAGCTCGCCCTTGCTCTTGCCGAGCAGGTAGCTGCAGAGCACGGGGGTGAGCGTGAGGGCTACGAGGGTGGAGGCGAAGAGGGCTGTCACGAAGGCGATACCAAGGGGTATTAGCATCCTGCCTTCCATGCCGCTGAGGAAGAAGAGCGGCGCGAAGCTCACCACGATAATTAGCGTGGAGTTGAGTATAGGCATACGTACCTCGCGCGAAGCGTTGTACACGAGTTCGATGATGAGCACTCGCTCTGCCTCGGACAGGGCGCGGTTCTGGCGTATGTGCTTGTACACGTTCTCCACGTCGACGATGGCATCGTCGACGAGCGAGCCGATGGCAATGGCAAGTCCGCCGAGGGTCATGGTGTTGATGCTGATGCCGAGGGCGTTGAGCACTATCATCGCCACGAGGAACGAGATAGGTATCGTTACGAGCGAGATGAGCGTGGTGCGCACGTTGGCGAGGAAGATCATAAGGATGATAACCACGAAGATGGCACCCTCGATGAGCGACTTCTGAACGTTGTCGATGCTGCTCTCTATGAAGTCTGACTGACGGAAGATGTCGGTAGAGATATGCACGTCGGAGGGCAGGGTCTGCTTGAGGTCGTCGAGTGCGAGGTCGAGATGCTTAGTGAGGTCGATGGTGCTGGTGTTGGGCTGCTTCGTAACGGTGAGGAGCACGGCTGACTGGGCGCGCTCGCTGGCTACGCCGAGTTTGGGCGACTGGTTGCCTATCTTTATGTCGGCTACGTCGGCAAGGGTGACTACGCTCTCGCCGTTCTTCTTCACGATGCACGTGCCGAGCTTCTCGACGTCGTTGGTGGAGGTGATGCCGCGGATGATGTACTCGTTGCCGTACTTGTACTGCACGCCGCCGTTGGTGTTGGTGTTCATGCCGCGTGTGCACGCCATGATGTCGGCGAGCGACACGCCGAAGTGCTTCATCTTGCCTGGACTAAGGAGTATCTGGTATTCCTTGATGTCACCGCCGTGCACGCTCACCTGCGCCACACCGCCGGTGGAGAGCAGACGCGGACGTATCACCCAGTCGGCGTACGTGCGCAGGTCTTGCTGCGTGGTGTGCTTACTGGTGAGGCTCACGATGAGCACCTCGCCGAGTATCGACGACTGCGGACCGAGCACCGGAGCACTCACGCCGGCGGGCATCTGCTCGCCTACTGCGGCGAGTTTCTCGCTCACTATCTGGCGGGCGAGGTAGATGTCGGTACCCCAGTCGAACTCCACCCACACTACGGAGAAGCCGTTGGTCGACTGCGAGCGCACGCGGCGCACACCGGTGCTGCCGTTGACGGCGGTCTCTATCGGGAACGTCACGAGCTGCTCCACCTCCTCGGTTGCCATGCCGCCGGCTTCGGTCATGATGACTACGGTCGGTGCGTTGAGGTCGGGGAACACGTCCACATCGGTCTTACTGGTGGAGTACAGTCCGCCTATGACGAGCAGCACCGACGCCACCAACACGAGTATTCTGTTCTCAAGCGAGAACCTTATTATCTTGTTCAGCATAGTTCTTTTTTTTATTAGTTGACAAGTTAACGAGGAGACAAGTTGACAAGGAGATTTCCTCAGGGGGTGCACTTATAGGAGGGTATGGCATCCTGCCATACCCACGCTGCCACCAAACTATCTTCCCACAGAATTCACCGAATTCACAGAAATTCTTGCTGAGATATTCTCCCACAGATGTCACAGATGCGCACAGATATTTTAGGACACCCTCCCGGTCTGTGCAATTGTAGGAGGGTATGGCATCCCTGCCATACCCACGCACCCTCTCAGGGGGTGCACTTGTCTCAAGTGCACCAACCAAGCTGCCACTGCATCCTCCCACAGCAAGAGACTTCTGTGTATTCTGCGTGTTCCGTGGGACAATACTACGCAACCTAAACATCTGTGTGCATCTGTGCCATCTGTGGGAGGATTATTAAGTGGGTGGCGTGGGTATGGCAGGAATGCCATACCCTCCTAAGTGTGTTCTGTGGGCAGTACATCTCTGCTTGGTTGGTGCAGCAGAGACTGCTGCACCCCCTGAGAGAACATCTGTGAGTATCTGTGAAATCTGTGGGAGAACACCACGCACCCTAACCTTCTATGTATTCCGTGGGAGGACACGCACTGCTTGTATACTCGTTCCTCGTCTACTTAAAAATCAATGATTATGGTTATGTGCCGGGATGGCGTTTGCAGCCGAAGCCAACCTCACTTGCACGGCACCCTTCGTCACGACGCGGTCGCCCTGCTTCACACCCGTCAGTATCTCCACACGCTCGCCGTCGCTCTCGCCGAGCGTCACCTCCTGCTTGCGGTAGCCCTCCGCGTCTATCTGCACGTAGACGAAGTGGATGCCCTGCTCCTCGGTGAGGGCGGTGAGGGGCAGCGTGATGACGTTGTGGCGGTCTTGGGTTATGAGGTATATCTCGGCGTAAGAACCCTGCACTACGTCGCCCGTGTTGTTGAACTCGAAGATGACGGGCAGATACGAGTTGTTCACCTCCGCCGAGCGACCGTACGACTTTATGCGTCCGCCCATCTCCGTGATGTCGTAGAGACGCTTGCTGTAGCTCGTGCGGAACTTCGCGCAACGTATCTTGTTCAGCTCATTGAAGTGGCGCTCGGGTATCTCGGCACGCAGATAGAGGTGTTTGTTCTGCGTGATGATGGCGAGCGGCTGACCGGCTTCTACGTAGTCGCCACCGTTCACGAGACACTGCTTCACGTAGCCACTGCGCGGAGCCGTCACCACTACTCCACCCGCGCTGCGCGTGCGCTGCATACTGTTATATGTGAGCTTCGCCGCCTCATACTCGGCTTTCGCCACGGCGAGATCCTTCTCGCTTATTATACGGTCCTTGATGAGTATCTTCGCACGTGTGTAGTCGCGTTCGGCACGCTCGTAGTCGATGCGTGCACGCTGCACGGGGTCGCCCTCGGCGGTCTGCATACCGGCGGAGGTGATGGAGAAGAGCGTGGTGCCGCTTGCTACCTTCAGTCCCTCGCTCACGTGGTTCTTGTACTGCACACGTCCGCTGATGGTAGCCACGACGGTGGTCTCGTCGCACGATGCCGACATCACCTTTCCACTGGTGTGTATCACGCCGTGGAACATGCTGGGCTTCACCACCTCCACCTTCACTCCGGCTGCACGGGCTTTCTCCGCAGAGAGTATTATCTCGTCGGCATGTGCGCCCTTCGCCTCTTTACCTGCAAGCTCAGCCTCATGGTCGTGACCCTCCGCCTCGCTGTGCTCATGGTCGTGGTCATGGTCGTGCGCAGCATGTTCATGGTCGGCATGGTCGTGACCGTCGTGCGCATTGCCTCCGCACGCGCTCATGCCCGCCACAAAGACTGCTGATAATAAGTAATAGGATATTCTTCTAATCATATTTCATTTGTTGTTAATCACTAAGAGAAAAATAATCTTTGACAAAGTTCGGAAAAATATTCTGCAACCTTGTTGCAAACTTCAAGGGGGTGCAGCTCCAGGGGGGCAGCTGTCTCCGCTGCACCAACAAAGCTAACAGAGCTATCTCAAGGGGGTGCACTTGTCTCAAGTGCACCAACAAAGCAAACAGTGCAAACTATAGGAGGGTATGGCATCCCTGCCATACCCACGCAGCCACCAAACTATCTTCCCACAGAACCCTACGCAGCCTAACCATCTGTACGCATCTATGGGAGGCTCTTCTCTGCCAGAAGTTTCTGTGTGTTCCGTGGATTCCGTGGGAGAATATTCTCCGCCAGAAGCTTCTGTGAATTCCGTGAATTCCGTGGGAGAACCCTACGCAGCCTAACCATCTGTGAGCATCTGTGCCATCTGTGGGAGGCTCTTCTACGCCAGAAGCTTCTGTGAATTCCGTGAATTCCGTGGGAGAACCCTACGCAACCTAACCATCTGTGGGCATCTATGCACATCTGTGGGAGGCTCTTCTCTGCCAGAAGTTTCTGTGAATTCCGTGAATTCCGTGGGAGGATTTCAGAGGGCGGCGTGGGTATGGCAGGGATGCCATACCCTCCTAAGTGTGTTCCGTGGACAGTACATCTCTGCTCGGTTGGTGCAGCAGAGACTGCTGCACCCCCTAAACTTTCTGTGGGTTCCGTGCATTCTGTGGGAGAATACTGCTGCACTCCCTGAGAGAAAAACACAAAGAGGGCATGGCGGAATGCCATGCCCTCTTATTTGTAATATTTGCTTGGTTGCTGCACCTTATAGGGGGTTATTGCAAACCTTTTACTTCTTCTATTGATAAACCTGAGCCCTGTGCAACCTGCTCTACGGTAAGTCCCATTGCAAGGAACTGCTTCGCAATAGCCTTCTTCTCTTCCGCACGACCTTCCGCACGTCCTTCTGCACGACCTTGTTTCATACCTTTGGCGTGTCCTTCCGCATGACCCTCCGCGTGTCCTTTCTCTCGTGCCTCGCGCTCTGCAGCTGCCATGCACGCCATATTGTCGCGCACGACCCAGAGACTATTCTCGTACGCCTCCCACTCCTTCTTTGTAAGGCGGTGGCTGTCGGCATAGTCCTCAAGCTGCTTGAATATCTCCTTTTGTGCCGTGAACGGCATTCTGCTTAATGCTTCCATATGCTTCAATACGTAAATCCATTTCTCAAAATCTGTAACACATTCCTCCGCCTTCTTCTCGAAGAGCGGAAGCGCCAAGTAGATAAAGCGGAGCTTGTTGGACACCTGCGCCTTCGTGTCCTTGTCCGCTAATACGATGTCCGTACGGAACTTAGATACCTCGTCCGTATGCGGCATGTAGTTCATAAAACATATCGTGTAAACGGGCAGAAACTTATAGGCATCCTCGCGCTCTGCCCTACCCTTGTCCACCTGATCGAGGATGCTACGGCAGGCGTAGCAGATGGAGCGGTCGAGGAAGTTCGGCTGCCAGCGGTTCTGCATCTCAACGATAAAGCGGTCGCCGGTGTCCGTCTCGCAGTAGACATCGCAGATGATGCCACGCTGGTCTTTCGTGGGTGGCAGCAGTTCCTTGTCGCGGAACGTGAGGTCCTTGACGTGTAGTTCATCGACGAGCAGGTCGTTGAGGAAACTTATCAGCAACGGTTTACTGAACTCCTGTCCGAAGAGTCGCTTGAAGCCCCAGTCGGTGAACGGATTGATGTATTTGCCCATAGTCCTATACTTTGTTTACATTGCAAATATACAACGAAACTTCGTAACGACAAAGAAATCAATGCACTTTTTGCACTCTACAAGGGGGTGCAGTGGTCTCCACTGCACCAACCAAGCAAACCGCGCATATCCTCCCACAGAATTCGCAGAACCCACAGAAACCTCTTGCTGAGATATCCTCCCACAGATTGCACAGAGGTACACAGATATTTCTTACTGAGATATCCTCCCACGGATTGCACAGAACACGCAGAATTTTAGCCCCCAGTATGTGCAATTGTAGGAGGGTATGGCATCCCTGCCATACCAACGCACCCTCCCAGGAGGTGCAGTGGTCTCCACTGCACCAACCAAGCAGCCACTGCATCCTCCCACAGAATTCACCGAATTCACAGAAACCTCTTGCTGAGATATCCTCCCACAGATGGCACAGATGCTCACAGATATTTCTTGCTGAGATATTCTCCCACGGATTGCACAGAACACGCAGAATTTTAGCCCCCAGTCTGTGCAATTATAGGAGGGTATGGCATCCCTGCCATACCCACGCACCCTCCCAGAAGGTGCAGTGGTCTCCACTGCACCAACCAAGCAGCCACTGCATCCTCCCACAGAATTCACCGAATTCACAGAAACCTCTTGCTGAGATATCCTCCCACAGATGGCACAGATGCTCACAGATATTTCTTGCTGAGATATTCTCCCACGGATTGCACAGAACACGCAGAATTTTAGCCCCCAGTCTGTGCAATTATAGGAGGGTATGGCATCCCTGCCATACCCACGCACCCACCAAAATATCTTCCCACAGAAGCCACAGAACCCTACGCAGCCTAACCATCTGTGAGCATCTGTGAAATCTGTGGGAGGCTCTTCTACGCCAAAAGCTTCTGTGAATTCCGTGAATTCCGTGGGAGAACCCTACGCAGCCAAACCATCTGTGTGCATCTGTGCCATCTGTGGGAGAATTATCAAGTGGGCGGCGTGGGTATGGCAGGGATGCCATACCCTCCTAAGTGTGTTCTGTGGGCAGTACACGCACCCTAAACTTCTGTGGGTTCCGTGCATTCCGTGGGGAGAACACACACACCTGGGGGGAAAACACAAAGAGGGCATGGCGGAATGCCATGCCCTCTTACGTTAGTTATGTGGATGCGTGGGTATGGCAAGGATGCCATACCCTCCTATGATTACTTAACGAGTACCTTCTTAACCTTGCCGTCAGCGGTGCGAACGATGTTCAGACCCTTCTGGAGCTTAGAAAGCTTAACGCCGTCGATAGTGAAGAGCTGTGCCTCACCATTAGCAACCTCAGCGTTGATTGTGCTGATGCCGTCAACAACCGGCTCTACAACCTTAAGAGTTGCGTCCCAAACGCCGCCACCGTCAGAGAGGATACTGCTTGAACCACCAGGGAGGATGCAGTTCCAATCGAACTTGAAGCGGATACGATATTCGCCAGCCTTAGCAGGAGCCTTGAACGAAGGTGCAGCATAAGTATTGCGAGCATCTCCGGTAAGTTCCTCACCTACCGAGTTGTAACCAGATGTATCGTTCTTCGGGTTAGAGTCGAGAGAGTAGAAGCTGAATGCTACCAAATCGGTGCCAGTCTGATCCCACTTTCCTTCCTTGTAAGAGAACTGACCATCGTTATCGAAGTCGATGTAAACGAAGCTATGCATCCATTCGCCTGTGTAATCGAACGAAGCTGTCAGTTCGCTGCCAGCCTCAACTGTGAACACCTTAGATGTGTGATCCTCGTAAGCAGCTTTTGAAGCGTATACAGATTCTGTCTGCTTGTCCTTGCCAGTCTGCTGGAGAGAGAAGCTATTGAGGGCACGAGAATTATGTGTGCTGTTAGCTGTCTTGTCGAAGTTGATAGGATATTCCTCAACATCTGGAGTCTTCTCGTAGTTGAACTCACCAGCGAGAGTCTTCTCACCTGCTGTGATAGTGAATGTGAGTGCGAATGCATCGTTTTCAGTTTCTGCTTCATCATTCATGATTACATTGAACACAGCTGTTGCAGATGTAGTACCGAGGAATGTAGCAGTAGCCTCGTCAGCAGTAGCGTTGAGAACCATTGCTGGCTCAGCAGGAGTTGTTTCACCCTCTTCTGCGAGCGGATCCTGACCACCAGGTTGTGGTGTAGGAAGTGTGCCAGTGAATACGAGGTCCTGAGTCTTCTCGTTGAGAGTTACGTCCTTAAGAGTGAGCTTGAAGCCACCTGTAGCAGTAGCCAAGAACTCTACCTTAGCCTGGTCAGCCTGGAAGAGGTCTGTCTCAGGAGCTGCAGCGTCGTAGATGTGGAGGTTGCTTGTGTAAACCTCTGGCTCTTCTACTTCTTCCTCAGTGTAGTTGAACTCGCCCTGATAGCTGAAGTTCTGGCTCTCCATAGAGAAGCCCATCTTGATCTCATCAGCCGAAACCTCTGTGATCTCGAATGTTCCGCTCACCTGCTCGCCGAAGACGGTAGTTGTAGCCTCGTCAGACTTAGCCATGATTGTGAGTGGCTGAGCACCCTCAGCAGGACCCTCTTCTACAATTGCAGTACCTACAAATACGAGGTCCTGAGTCTTGTTGAGCATATTAACGTTCTTAAGAGTAACCTTATAAGACTCGTCAGAGTACTTAACGATGTTCACATTAGCTTCAGCCTCTTCAACAACTGTCGTTTCGCCATCAAGGATGCGGAGGTTGCTTGTGTATGTCTTGTTAGAAACCTCAGTTACCTCAGGCTCTGTTGTCTCTTTCCAATCGAGAGAAACAACCTTGATGTAGTTGTAGAGAGCACCAGCAACCTTGTCAGCAGCACCAACAACGATGTTTGACTGGTTTGTAAGATGTGCGATAAGGTCAGCTGAAATAACAACATTGCCCTGACACTTTACACCATTTTCCTTAGAGATTTCAAAACGAACTGGGTCTTCACCCTTAGGAACATAATTGGTGTTAGCGTTGTTAGGCTGACCAGGAGCATAGCCCTGAACGGTAGTTCCATCAACGTTATAGAAGATAATACCGTCGTTGTTCCAACCCGGAGTGTTGCCCTTCTTAGTTACACCAAGGAAGCCCTTGTCACTACCAGTGTCTGCGAGGTTTACAGAAACAACGAGCTTCTGAGTGTTCCAGTCGATAGTCACATCGTGGCTCCAAGAGGTGCCCTCTGTGCTCTTCCAGTTCTCAACGATTGTGCTTTCGCCTGCCGGAGGTTCCGGAGCTACGTAGTCAGGATCTGTACCAACAGTAAATGTAACGCCAGAATTAGCTTCCATTGTCATATAGAGCTTTTCCTCTGTGCCCTCTGTGTAAACAACAGCCTTGATAGTGTAGGTGAGAGTTGACATAGCATCATTTACAGCCTCACCAGTGTAAGTGGTACGATTCTTAGCGTCTGTACCCTTTGTGAGAGCATTGGCAGAAATATTGATACCATCTGTAGTAAACTTCATCTTTACAGTTCCGTCAGACATCTCCTCAAAGGTAACATTGGCAGTACCTGCATGACTCCATGTGTTAGAGTAGTCAATAGCGTCAAACTTCTTAGTAGCAACAACTGTAACCTCAGGCTCTGTCGGCTCTGTTGTCTCTGTCCAATCAGCAGGAACAACCTTTACGTATTTATAAGTGGCGTTACTGCGTGTAGAACCCTCCTTGCTACCGAAGATCAAGCTTGTAGAGTTGTAGAGAGTTGACATCTGGTCTGGTGTAGCGATAAGGTTGTCGCCTACGTGGAGACCGTTCTTGTCGAATGTGAATACTACGAGACCTGGCTCAAGATTCTGGATTGAGTTGTCAACACGGTTAACTTTGCCTGAAGGATTCTCCAGATAGTGAAGGTTGAGCTGCTTCTCGTCAGTACCATAGTAATAGCGTGTGTAATACAAGTGGCAGTTAGCCTCGCCACTCTTAGGTTCCCAAAGAGAAACGTCGCCATTGCCGTTGTCTGTACCTACAGTGATGATACCCTCGTTGTGAGTGTAACGGCTGCAAGTAGAGAGGTCGAGCTTAGCAACGAGCTTCTGTGTCTCCCAGTTGATTGTGAACGGGAAACCGAATGCTGCACCATTAGGAGCATAGTCTGCATCTACAACGTCAACGATAGCTGGCTTGTCTTCGCCACCGCCGGTAGAACCACCGCCAGTTGACTCGAAGCCTTCGTCTGTACCGAAGGTGTACTCAAAAGCGCGAGTAGCAAGCCCGATTTTTACCTTGCCCTCGAAATGAGCATAAGCCTTTGTACCGTTGAACTTCACAACAAGCTTAGTGCTTGAAAAAGAGGTATTGTCTGAAGTACGGTAAGCATAAGGGTTATCCAGTGTGATTGTGGTAACACCATTTGCGTCAGTTGTACCTGCAACGTCCTCGCAAACGATTTCGTCCCAGTTACCTGCATCAAAATCAGACAAATCACATCCTTTGGCAGTCACCGTATAATTTGATGTGCCATAAGGTTCGATGGTGAGTTCACCTGCGGGCAAATCCTTTGTCAAAGCTGTAAATACGGTCAACTTATATGTAAGTTTGTCCGCATAGCTTGTAGCAAATGCCGTTACGGTAATCATCAACATCGAAAGAAGAGATAAGATTTTTTTCATACTAAATCCTTTCTTTGTTTGTTAATAAATTGTTATTGAATTAAGTTAATTAAAAAAATTCTGTTTGAATAAATCGGTTTTAAAATCGGTTTCTTTCGGTTTTCAGTTGCCGGGGGATCGTTGCTGCTTGTGTTGGCGTGTATGAGTGACGCGCCGCACTCCGGCACTACGCACTCCCTCTTCGCTGCAAATTTAATAAAAATATGTATAGCAGCAAAAATTTTCACAATTTTTTTAAGTTTTTACACTATTAACTCACACAAAACGCACATTCCCTCCTACGAAAACTCCCACGGATAGCGGATTAGGAGGGTATGGCAGGATGCCATACCCACGCAGCCCTCTTAGGGGTTGCAGCGGTCTCCGCTGCACCAACCAAGCACTCGTGCACCAACATTAATTATCCCACGGAATTCACAGATTTCACAGAATTTTCTGGCGGAGAAGAGCCTCCCACAGATTGCACGGATGTGCACAGATTAGGAGGGTATGGCATCCCTGCCATACCCACGCAGACACCAAACTATCTTCCCACAGAAGCCTACGCAACCTAACCATCTGTGGGCATCTGTGAAATCCGTGGGAGGATATTCCTCACCAGTCGTTTCTGTGAATTCTGTGAATTCTGTGGGAGAGCCCTACGCAGCCTAACCATCTGTGCGCATCTGTGAAATCCGTGGGAGAATATTCCTCACCAGTCGTTTCTGTGGGTTCTGCGAATTCTGTGGGAGGACTTCAGAGGGTGGCGTGGGTATGGCAGGATGCCATACCCTCCTACAAAAACTCCCACAGATTGCACAGATGCGCACAGATTAGGAGGCAAAAACGCAACCTAAAGATCTGTGAGCATCTGTGAAATCTGTGGGAGAATATTCTCCCACAGTCGTTTCTGTGAATTCGGTGAATTCTGTGGGAGGTATGGCAGAGGGTGGCGTGGGAGGTGTGTCAAAACTCCCTTATTCTAAAAAAATCACAAAGCCCTGACT
>ERZ791829.823-NODE-823-length-22761-cov-3.571171_pt1 | contig 22761 bp, 27 predicted proteins | sample MGYA00510296_ERZ791829 | MGnify/ENA primary metagenome ERZ791829 (study PRJEB30046, sample SAMN00791973) | human gut metagenome | study: EMG produced TPA metagenomics assembly of the A metagenome-wide association study of gut microbiota in type 2...
AAATATAAGTATATTCAACTCATATAACTGACTTGTAATTCCATCGTCATACCTCTATCGAAGTATCATTTTCTACCCTATTTCTGTTATTCGCCAAATCATTCGGTATTTGAAACGCATTAAAAACATTAAAAAACCGCCCACCTTCATTTTTCAGAAAGTGAACGGTCTGTTTTATCTAGTGTTCATACCAGCCTACAATACCCGGGTTCAGATTGATATTGATCTGCTTAACCTCCTGATATTCCTCGATACCATGAACGCCAAGCTCTCTGCCGATACCGCTCATCTTATAACCGCCCCAAGGTGCTTCATTGAAGGTTGGGTTGTAGCAGTTGATCCATGTGATACCTGCGCGAAGCTCACTGATCACTCGATGTGCTCTGGTTATATCTGAAGTAAATACAGCTCCGGCAAGACCATATACGGTATCATTTGCCATCGCAATCGCTTCTTTCTCTGTCTTAAAGGTCTGGATGCTGACAACGGGACCAAAGATCTCCTCACGGACGATCTTCATATCCGAAGTACAATTATCAAAGATCGTTGGACGTACAAAGTAGCCCTTTGCACATTCTCCTTCTGTATAGCGCTCACCACCTGTTACAAGTGTTGCGCCTTCCTCGATACCACTCTTTATGTAAGACAGAACTTTCTCCATATCCTTTTCCGTAATGACTGGTCCGATATCCGGATTGTTCACCGGATTGCCGATCGTCATGGCTTCCGCCTTTTTCTTTAATCTGGCAACAAACTCATCATGGATGCTTTCTTCTATGATGATTCTGGATCCTGCGGAACATACCTCTCCCTGATTGAAGAAAATACCGATCATTGCCCACTCTACAGCGCCATCCAGATCTGCATCTGCAAAAATGACATTTGGTGATTTACCACCAAGCTCCAGTCCGATCTTCTTCACATTTGTAGCGGCTGCTTTCATCAGGCTCTGACCGACTCTGGTACTTCCTGTAAATGTGATCATATCAACATCGGTATTCTCGCCCATTTCCGTTCCGACCTCAGCATCACCCTGTAACAGATTGACGCAGCCCTTCGGAAGTCCTGCTTCTTCAAAGATCTCGAATAACCGGATTGTTGAAAGCGGAGCCTTTGGACTTGGTTTAAACACGATACTGTTTCCTGCTGCAAGTGCAGGCGCCAGCTTCCAGACAGACATCAAAAACGGATAATTCCATGGAGTGATCTGCGCACAGACACCGACCGGCTCTCTGGTCTCATATGAATGCATCTTGCCAAATCCATCATTTACCTCATATACACCACCATGCGGAGTCTTGCAAAGACCTGCGTAATAACGGAAGCAATGAATACCATCACTGATATCTCCTTCTGCTTCACGAAGCGGCTTACCATTATCCAGAGTATCCAGCATTGCCAGTTCATCGGCATATTTGTCGATCAGATCTGCGATCTTTAGAATCCTGTCACTTCTGGTCTGGGAATCCATATCACGCCACTCTCTTGTCTGGTAAAATGATTTCTTTGCCGCAGCGATCGCACGTCTGGCATCTTCTACACTGCTTTCATAGACCTGCGCGAGCACTTCTCCGGTCGCCGGATTGATAACGTCAAACGGCTTTTCCATACTTCCTGTTACCCACTCACCATCAATATACATCTTTTTTGGTTCCATATATCTTACTCCTCCTGATCAACTTTTTTGTCTGCCTTTTTCCGTTTTGTATTACTGCTTTAATTTGTTCCATATATCGTTGTAAACAGTCAATGTATCTGTATCAAGATTTCCAACAAATTCACCTTTTTCAAATACCTCAGCCGGTATATTCTTTGCTTCATTGTTCCTGTAATCTTCATTTGCCTCCACTGCAGTTGCATTCGCATTCAGATATGGGTATTCCGCCATAACCTTTGTAGCAACATCCGGATCACACATATAGTTGATGAATTTCATTGCATTATCATAGTTCTTGGCACCCTTTGCGATTGCCCAGTTATCAATGAATTTATATGCGCCCTCTTCAGGGAATACAATCTTGATTGATGGGTTCTCATCCATAGCAAGCGCTACTTCAGCAGCCCAGCAGTAACCAACATTACAATCTCCGCTGATCAGAGATGACTTTGGACTGTCACTGTCATATACTGCGATATTATCCTTTAATGTCAGAAGCTTCGTTTCAACCTCGGCAAGCTTTGCTGTATCTGTTTCATTCATGCTGAGTCCCATGCTTCTCTCCGTCATACCGATAACTGCTCTATAGTCATCCAGTGCTACGATCTGTCCTTTTAATGAAGGATCAAAGAGATCTGCGTATCCCTTAATATCTGTTGATACCTTGTCGGTGTTGACTGCGATCGCTGCCACACCACCCTGATAAGGAACGGAGTAGACATTGCCCGGATCATATGTAGGATCCAGATACTGACTACCAATATTTGACAGATTGGTAAGTGCATCCTGATCCAACTTCTCAAGCATTCCCTGAGCGATCATGGATTCTACCATATAGTCACTCGGCTGTACGATATCATAAGTTCCTTCATCCTCTGATTTTACCTTTGCAAGCATATCCTCATTGGATGAGAATGTTGATACATTTACTTTAATTCCATATTCTTTTTCAAAATCCTTAATTACTTCATCCGGTACATACTCTGTCCAGATGAACAGGTTTAACTCTCCGTTTGTACTGTCTGCTTTCTTACCACAGCCTGTGATATTTACTGCTGTCATTGCAAGAACAAGTGATAATGCAATACTTACTGCTCTTTTTCTGTTTTTCTTCATAATTATGTCTCCCTTCTACTCTTGAACCTTGTTCGGTTACTTCTATAAATTGTTTACTGTTTCATTCTATACAGCTACTGTTTTTTCTTCTTAAACAGATTGCCCTGAGTCAGGACAACAAAGATGATCGTGCCTGCTAAGATCAGTGCTGATAATGCATTTACATCAGGTGCTACTCCACTCTTAATACTTGCCATAACCTGTAACGGATAAGTCATCGTATTACCATTTACAAAGTAGCTTATGATAACGTCATCAAGCGATAACGTAAATGCCAGTAATGCACCGGCTGTAATGCCGGGTCTTAAAACCGGAAGTGTGATCTCCCAGAATGTACGGATGCGGTTAGCTCCCAGATCCATACTTGCTTCTTCAATCGAAATATCATAGCCGGATAATCTTGCCCTGACATTGAAGATAACATATGGCACACAGAAGGTGATATGTGCAATGATCAATGTAAGCATACCTCTTGGGATCGAGACCTTTGCGAATACCGTAAGTAAGGATATACCCATTACAATCTCAGGAATAACGACCGGGATATATAAAAGTCCGTCTATGATCCCTTTTCCTTTGAATTTATATTTGTACATTCCGATCGCACCGAGCGTACCTATAATCGTTGAAAGTACAGTTGTGACCAATGCTATGATCATCGTATTGCCAAAGGATGTAAGAAGCGACTGATTTTCAAACAATTTCACATACCAGTCAAATGTAAACCCCTTCCAGGTCAGATATGGTTTTGATGTCGTTGCATTAAAGGAATTCACTACAACAACTGCAATCGGCATAAACAATACAATATAAATCAGAGAACAAAAGATCTTTGAAAGAATACTCTTTGTTCTTACTTTTGCTTTTCTGCTCATCGTTTACACCCCCAGACTATCCATATCGCCGCCTGTCTTCTGGTACAGTTTGACGAGGATCAATGTGACAACAATTAATATGATGGATAAGGCTGCACCAAGAGGCCAGTTATTTCCACTCTTGAACTGGCGCTCGATCAGGTTACCAATAACATCTGCATTTCCACCACCTAAGATATTCGATACAAAGAAATATCCAAGACATGGGATAAATACCATGATACAGCCGGAGAAAATTCCGCTGGCTGTCAGCGGCAGGATCACTTCAAAGAAAGTCCGCCAGCCCTTAGCTCCAAGATCAGAGGAAGCCTCCAATAAAGTATGATCCAGCTTACCGATCGCAGTATAAAGCGGAAGTACCATAAATGGGAACAGGCAGTACACCATACCAAATACAGTAGTTCCCTGGTTATATAAGAGGTTCAATGGCTCTGATATCAGATGCAGCTTCATAAGCACGGTATTCAACCAACCGGACGAACCAAGGAATGTCTTCCATCCATAGATACGGATCAGTGAATTCGTCCAGAATGGAATAATAACCAGCATATATAACAGGTTCTTTGATCTGCTCTTTGTCCTTGCAATAATATAGGTAAACGGATATGCAAGCACGATACAGATCACGGTTGTAAGCAATGCAATCACAAGTGACTGAACATAGATCTTAATATAAGAACTGTCCACCAGATGTTTGTAATTATCGAATGTGAACTGAAATGTTACATTGTAATACTGATCAATACTGCAAAAACTCATGACCAGTATATAGATGAGTGGAACTGCTACCAACAGGATCAGCCATAAGGTCACCGGCCCTACCATGATCGTTGCCGGAAGTGTCTTTTCTCTGAATCTCTTTTTATTCATATCAAACACCTCCTTATGCCAGTGTTATATTTTCCATACTCTGATAGAAGCTGTTATCCAGACTGTGGATCAATACCGCATCCTCCGGATTCCAGCAGATAAATACTTTGTCACCGGATTTTGGAAGTTCTTCGCCTGCCAGACGTTCCATCTTTACTTCATTTCCATTTGGAAGAACCGCCAGACACTTGACGACTGAGCCAACATAGATATAATCCTTGACCAGTGCCGGTACGCTGAAGCCCTCTACCGGTTCTGCCGAAAAATGAAGCTTTTCCGGTCGAACAGAAACGGTTACAAATTCACCAACTGAAAATCCGGTGTTCTTTTCCTCTGTCTCGGTCACGGAGCCGGAGGTTGTTACATCTCCATTTTCAATTCCAATAACCGCTTTTCCGTTTGCGATCAATTTGATCGTTCCGTCAAATACATTTGTCTCTCCGATGAAGGTTGCTACGAACTTGGTTGCCGGTCTTTCATAGATGTCTGTCGGTGATCCGATCTGATCCATGACACCATCATGCATAATGGCTATCCTATCGCTCATCGTAAGCGCTTCTTCCTGATCATGTGTAACATAGATAAATGTGATATGTAATTTCTTCTGCAGCCGTTTCAGTTCCAGCTGCATCTGTTTTCTAAGCTTCAGATCCAATGCACCAAGCGGCTCATCCAACAGCAGAACCTTCGGACGATTGATCAACGCTCTTGCAATCGCAACTCGCTGCTTCTGTCCACCGGACAACTGACTTGGATACCGCTTCTCAAATCCGGATAACTGAACCATCTCTAACATCTCCGTTACCCGTTCTTTGATCTCTTTCTTTGGAACCTTTTTCATCTTAAGACCATATGCTACGTTGTCATATATGGTCTTATGTGGAAATAAAGCGTAACTCTGAAAGACAGTGTTTACATTTCTCTCAAATGGCTCTTTATCTTCAATCGGCTCCCCTTCTACCTGAATGGAGCCTGTCGTCGGTTCTTCAAATCCTGCGATCATACGAAGCGTTGTCGTCTTGCCGCATCCGGATGATCCAAGCAATGTCAGGAACTCGCCTTCCTCTACCTGCAGATTCAGATCTTTTACAACATGATTTGTTCCGTATATTTTATTTACGTCTTTGATATCAACTATAACATTTGCCAAATCATATCACCTCTTTTTCAAATTTCTCTATAATGCTTTTTCTCCTCGTTCACCGGTACGGATTCGTATAGCCTCTTCGATATTTCGAATGAAGATCTTACCATCTCCGACATGTCCGGTAGCTACCTTTTCTCTGACATCCAGAATAATCTGTTCTACCTTGGAATCTTCAACTACTACTTCAACTCTTACTTTTGGAAGAAGGTTGATCGTAGTTTTAAAGCCTTTAATCTCATTTACGCCCTCAACAGTTCCTTTCTGTGTTCCGCATCCCATAACGGTTGAGATCGTCATACCACCACAATTCTTCTCATCCAATATGCTTTTTAATACTTCCAGCTTTTCCGGTCTGATTATTAATATGATTTCTTTCATTCTTTCTTCCTCCAATCTGCAACATACAACTAATATAACAAAAAAGAGCCGTTCATCTCTGAACAGCTCCTTTGCTTGTTAACGAAAATATACTACTTTCAAATTAATTCTTCAATAGAACAGGATTACCATTTTTTTACTACTTTTATGGTATTAACTACTCTTTTTCTTTAATCAGTTTAAACATCTGAACACGGTTTCGGATTCCCAGTTTCCTGTAAATATTTAAAATATGCTTCTTTAGTGTATTTACCGTTATGGATAAACGGTCACAGATCTCCGTATTCTCCATTCCCTGCAGCAAAAGCTGCAATATGGTCTGCTCGCGCTTCGTCAGATCATAAGTCTTTACTGCCTGTGTCAGCGTCAGCTTCTCCTGGCTGGTCATCTGATTATTTCTGTCCTGTGACAACCGGTATGCCATATGATCCTTAAGCATATCCATCAGGAATACATCTTCATACGTAAAGTCCTCTTTACCAATCGTCCTATATAATGTCACCACGCCCAGAAAATGTTTGTTCCTTCCAAATATCATTTGTAACGCGTAATGCCAGTTATTTGGCTTATATACTCTTTGATAATATTCAGTTTGAACTCTTTTCTCATCCGATATGATATCAGTTTCCCGGTATACCATACTCCTGCCACTGAACATAATACCACGGCTGTAATCCATATTCTCATAAATATCTGACAAGTCTTCATCACAGTTTAGGAATACCGGACGTTCCAGATCTTCTTTCTCATTTGATGATGCCAGGTAAAAATCTGCACTGTCAAAATCTATGACGGTCTTGATCTGTTCCAGAAACTGTGTCCGCATGGCATCAAAATCACCGGTTGTGTAGATCTTGTATATGATACTGTTCATGACCAGCCAGTCATTTGTTTCAAGGGTCTTCAGCAGTTTCCACCTCCCTTGTATTTCATAAAACAAAAAAAGTACGCAACCGATGTAACACACCCTTGCGTACTTATTTTTTACTATTCTGTTGGTATGAAGTATAGCACAAAAAGATGATTTGTCAAGCAAGAAAATTCATCAGGCTATTTACTGAAATATCATCAGATTATTAAATTTCAAAAGCTTTTTTATCTGCATATCTGTTGCGATCGGATAAATATCATGCATATGCCGGATGATCATATTCCAGGACTCCTGCGGATCATCCTTGTAACAGGATGTTACATAATCATACCCATAGATATGTTCCAAGGACGAGTAAACCGCTACATCCCAGCCATACTCTAGCCCTTTTTTATTTACACGTTTTCTGAAGTCGCAATTACAAAGGTACATCTGCATCATAAGATTTGTGACAGCTCCATCAAATCCCTTTTCGCCGCCTTTTCCATATCCTTCCATTTTCTTCAGTTCGTTGGAATACAGTTCTGCATCCACATGTTCTTCCATGAAATGATCCATGATCTTTTTATTCTTATTCGGAGCTTTTCCATCTTCATACAACGCATCAAAATCATATCCATCCCGCCGGTAATTAGCAAATACCGGAAGCCATTTTCTCGATATAAAACCTGCCTTTTTATTAAAAAACTTGCCATATACGATATCATGTCTTCTGGCGATAACCGCCCGCCACATCCATGGATCTCTCTCAACATTCTCACACCACCAGTACTCCGGCACTGTTCGCTCTTCCAGCGAAAATCCCGGTATATCGTTTCTAAAAAGCGGCAGGAAGCCAATCTCATTTATATACTCTATTGCCTCATCTACTGTGTGAATACATTCCGGATCATCCCAGGCTACACCATACATGATCCATTTGCCTGAGTCTTTTTCCATGTTTGTCTCCTGTTATAACTTCTGTATTGTCTTTTCTTATATTGGTATGTAAGTATCTCTACTGCCATCCTGCCTGTTTACCAACTTCATCCCCCACAACAAATCCAATCAATGCAGAAAAATAATTGATATTCCTAGTCATCAAGCCCATTACACAAATAACAATAATTGCTCCATTGCCTACCCATATTGCAGAGTTCCCCTGATTGTGGTTTCTTCTGACCTTATGTAACAACCACTGAAGGAAAATAGTAAATATAAAAAATCCAATTGCATACAATATTGTCTCCAACATAAATTACCACCTTCTCTCAGATTTCGTCCGGTTTCAAGAAATGTCCACAATTACATCTGACATATGGTCCATACTTACCTAATCCGCCCTTCAATTCTCCACCATCTCTCTTAGGGCATTTTATATTATGAGAATTGATATACCAATTCATCAAATCAACAGTAAGATATTTCGTTTCTTTGCAGGCTTTATTAGAACATTTCAAGTAAGCTGTACCTCTGGCATTCTTTGCAAGTATCATATGATTCTTACATTTCGGGCAAAACTCCTTTTCTTCAACAAAAGCTCCAAGACCATAATTCAATATAGAACCATTATCTTCTGAATTGCCACTGCTTGCAGCAAAAGAATTAGTGACAAGTTTACTCTTCTTATTATCCAGCTTTCTTATGTTCTGACCTACAATAACTGTTTCTATGTCCGTAAGCGCTTTTATCATTTCTACAGTATTCTTGCCTTTAATTCTAACCATAGAATGTACCACTGTGATCATTGATGTTGTCTTATCTACTTGGAACTTCCATTTTGCCGTAGGTAATCCATACCATACCACTTCATCATCAATTATAATCAATGGAAATGTCGCATTTTCTGTTCCAACACAATATTTTTTCCATTGTTCTGGCAGTTTAGCATAGTCATTTGATTTCATCTTAATATCAATGCCTCTGCTGTCTGCTTCATCAAGTATCTCAAATACCTGATGTTCTGTCTCTCTTAATTCTCCACTTGGAAGTGATACTACAGCCTGCCATTTTGCCTTTTTCATATCCTGTTCAAACATCGAAATTGCATCCTGTTCATTCATAAAGATGTTGATCATTCTGCCTGGATTTACAGATTCAATATAAGGCTGGAGTGTTTTATCATGATTATCTATTACCTGATGTTTTCCGTTCTTAATATGCTGCAATAACTTATAGAAAATATGATTTGTTCCTTTGAACACATTTTCCCAAAATCTTGCATTTGCAACTGTAATCACTTTTCCTTTGCCTCGTGTAATTGCTACATTAATCAGGCGGGCAACCTGATTAGGCTCTTTTCCCATCAGATATCCCACTGCACTCTTAGGATAACTTTCTACTGCATCAAAAACTATTACATCAGATTCCGATCCCTGGAACTGATGTACTGTTGCACAGCTCACATTGGTCGTTCCCTTCGTATAATAATCCTTCAGCATTGCACGGATTAATCTGACCTGAGCTGCATATGGAGTAATAATACCGACGGTCTTAATATGATTCTGCTCTGCTTTAACAGCAGTAGAAAATGAAATAACCGCACTAAGTATATTAAATCTTGAACCATCTGTATTCTTATCCGCCGCACAATATGTTCCTGCAAGATCTATTAAGTTTAATGCATCTCCCGGCAGAGGAGCACTCTTAATAACTAAATCATTATCCTTCTTTTTCTTTCCGTTTATTACCTCTGCATTATCCTTCAACAATCTGTTATAAATAAATTTGCTTGGAAATTCGGAGATTGCCGGAGCCATTCGTCTTTGCTCATTCAACATGACAAGCCAAGGATGCCAATACATATTTCCCTTTCCATCCACAATCTGCAAGTAAGAGAATATATCCACCTGCAATACACGGGAATCAGGACTCTGCGAAATAGGTGCTAACTGCCTAAAGTCACCTACACACATAAACTTTTCCTTTGCCAAAGCTGCTGCCGCAATAACCTGTGGTACATAAGCCATCGAAACCTCATCAAACATTACAAGGTCAAATTGTCGTTCTTCAAACATAGGATCAATCGTGGCTCTTGAAATAGTTGTTCCGATTACCTGTGCTCTCTCTACATATTTTCTTTCCTCTTTTCTTATCTCGCCACGGATTTCCTTAATTTTATGTTCTACCTCGTCATACTCTTTGGACTTCATCTGATTTTTTGCCCGAAGTTCATCCCTTTTTGCCATCAAATGCTCCAGCTGTCTTGCATAACTGTCGCATTTCTGAACAACCGAGCCAACCACAGTTTCCATATCATAATCGCCATAGATATGATGATGTAAAAGTTTTGTTGTATCATTCAAAAGAACTGTACTCTTACCTACCACAATCTTAACCGGAACCGGAATTGCCTGCTGACAATGCCAACATACATGAGCTGCTCCATTTGCTTCTAATTTCTCATCATAGAAGTTGCTCGCTCCACAAGAACACTTGAGCATTCCGCTCATCATATTTGCAAACAAATTCATCCACTCTGGCTCTGTAATACGCTTACTTGGTATATTAAGTCCAACAGTAAATGCCTTTGTAAACATCTTTCTCATCTTCTCAGGATACATTGGCCAATAAATATTGGCGTTGTCATGAATACCTTTAACAGGCCTGTTAGTCCTATTATCTGGGTCAAAAATGAATACAGGATCTGTTCCATAAAGCTTAACTCTTGCTGCATAATCCATACACTTGATGTTCGCTTCCAGCTTTCCTTCAAGTGGATGATTTACCATAAACAAATAGAATAGTAAAACAGATAATGAATATCTGTCTGTTTCTCTAGATGGTCTTTTCTCTCCTCTTACAATTTCTGGTGCCATAAAGCCAGGAGTTCCTAATACTCCTCCCGGTTTTGAGCTATCAAAGGATACATACTGACACGATCCAATCTGCATTCACTCTGCTGATGCCATAGTCATCCATCAACTGCTTCACATACCGGAAAGCAAATGTATTATTGAGCAGATTCGCCTTCTGAATATCCTGTGCAATTCCCATGTTGTATGCCATAAGAATCAGATTGATATTCTTTGCCTCTTCCGGAAATATATCTTTTACCAATGCAGTAAACTGTCGCTTATCATCTATTGAATTTTCATACTGTCGAAGCATTGCTTCAAAATCCTGCTCAAAAATACCTCATCACCTTCTTTACTCTACGCCCAAGGCTTTATATACTGCTTCTTCCGGAGAAGAATAGAATATCAGACTAAATGCTCCAACTAAGTCAGATGGTACCGTGCCAAGGTCTGCTGCCGATGTGATTGGAAGAAGTACTTTCTTAGCTCCACTATCAAGGCACACCTGCAATGTACTTGCCAAATCTTCTACCTTAATAAGTGTTCCACCGATACTAATCTCACCAAGTACTGCAAGACTGCTGATTGGAGGCTTACTAAGTGCTGCCGATGAAATAGCAATCAGTGTAGGAAGTGCAAGATTTCCCGTCATACCAAGTCCCTGCATATCCTGATAATTGATGATGTAATCCTTAGTTGTTGTACTTATTGAACCCGATATTGCATTGCCATTTGCCTTCAGATAATTAAATGCTGTATTGGTAGCTTCCTTTGGCTCTTTTCCGGAACCAATACCTGTGCAAGTCAATTTTCCATTTCCCGGCATCATCTGCGTTTCAAGACGATAGCAGCCTATCATTCCAGTCTTTGACTTTGATACTGTATATAAGCATCCCGGTTTGCCCATACCTTCAGGGATCATCTTTCCGCCGCCCTGCTCCGGTACAGTTACAAAATGCTCATCAAAACTATCATTGTCTATGTATGAGAAGTTCACATCATAGAACTCCATTCCACCAATCTTCTTAAGCTGCTCTTTTACTCGCCTACGAAGTTCAAGTGAAATATCCATAATCTCTGCAACTTCATCCTTGCTGACTTCTCCATCCGGATAAATCAATTTGATAAATCCGGAAATCAGCTTACGAACAGCAATTGCGTCTCTCTGATTTAAGTTATTTCCTAATTTGAAATACTTCTCTGCTATATTGCTGTAATTATCCTTACGAAGCTCACGCATAAACTCTGAAAGATAATCTGTGATAAATCCATAATCATTTGTAAATGAATCCGGTCTGTACTTAGGGATCTCCCATCCCGGTATATATGCATGGAAACGGTCAAGGAACGCAGTATCAGTACCCATTTCAGGAGGAAATGGATCAAACAGACTTGATGTCTTCTGCAAAGTCTCCACACTCTGATTGATATTACCTACAAAGACCATAGATGCTTTTGCCTGTATCTCAGCCTTGCCACGGGAAAATGCACCTGATGCCATGTATCCCTTCATAATCTGGATACCATCTTTATCCTTAAACTTGATACCGGCGACCTCGTCAAATGCTACAACATCCCACATTCCGACAAGACCTACTGTATTGTTAGACATGTTATAAAACAGATTTGCAACAGTTGTCTGTCCACCAGCTACAAGGATACTGTTTGGAGAAATCTGCTCATATATGTATGATTTACCTGTAGAACGAGGTCCCAATTCACACATATTAAAGTTGTTCTCAACAAGCGGAATCATACGGGCTATCAATAGCCATTTTGCTCTGTCAGAAAGCTTGTCCGGTTCCATTCCGGTAGATCGAAGCAGAATATCCATCCACTCTTCCTTAGTAAATGCCTTACGACCATTCTTTACTTCATCCATATCCACATGCGGCATCTGAATCGGTGTCAGCTTTCTGATACGGATAGGCTGTGTATTCTTCTTGTCTTCCTCAATAAACTCATAATCAAGCTGAAGAATACACCAGATACCGCCACAAAGCAGGCGGTCATAATCTTTTACATAGTCAGCACTGATAGGAATATTCTTAATTCCAAGATTAGAGAATGTTGCCTCATATCTGTCTTCCTTGGTATTGAGTACTACTGTAATCCTGTCAATAACTGTATAACTGCCTCTCTCTCTAAGAAGCGACAATATCTTCTGTGCCTCATCTGGACGAACATAGTTATCACGCAGAATACGCTTCACATTGTCTACTCCCTCGTCAATAATCTCCTGATCATCAGAATTACAATACTGACCGAGAAGATATTCCAGTACATATACCGGAACATTTGCTCCTTCACGAATTGATTTGGTCAAGTCCTTACGGACTATACGACCATCATAATATTGACGGAGCTTTTGCTTTATAATTTCTCGTCGATCATCTGTTTCACTATTTAATTCAGAAGAATCCATAAATTCTGTCATGCTTATTTACCTCGCTCTTTATTTAACATATAGACTGTAGATTTATATGCGCCTTGCTTTATCAAAGTTCCTTTATCTACCATCTTACTTAGTACTTCTCGTGCTCTTCTCTGCTTAACATTCAATAACTCTTCTGCCTGACGTGAAGTTATCTTTCCATTTTTCTCTGTATAATCTAAAATCAATTTGTATTGAGCCAATAATTTATCGGCACTCTCCTGCGTTTTATCGGCACTCTCTTGTACTTTGTCGGCACTCTCTCGTATTTTATCGGCACTCTTTTGTACTTTATCGGCATTATCTGTTTCAATTCTGTTAAAGCTAATTGATTTCTGTTTGCATCAAGCCAATCTGAATATGTTTTATAGCCTTCACATTTAAGCTCATACGCGATCTTATTCTTCAACAAATTTTTTACTGAAAATTTTTTCTTCTCTAAAAATTTTTCCAGTCCTTTATAGGTAACAAATATAACTTCTTCCTCTGTATTATCTAATTTTCTTATTTTTTCAATAATACAATATTCTTTTTGCATTACCACTCCTAGAATTCTATTAAATATGTCCTCTTTTAAACCATAACTTGATTGAAATATATGAAGCAGTTCATTAACTCCTATTGCTCCTTTATGTTCATAAATCTGCTTTAAGAAAGCCATTTCTATTTCATACAACAATTTTTCACTCATATCTCATTCTCCAATTAAAATATTTTTTAAGTACCTACACACTTTATCAATCGTCCAGATACAATTCCATTGCCTTATATGCATTTAATGTATTCGTATCAGCATCACTGAAGGTACTTGAATATGTCTGCAAACTGCCTGACGGATCTGTTGCACAGTTGGTAAGTGATATATACGAATCATACAAATCTGATACGGCTTCGTATGCGTCCTTGTATTCATCTGGTGGGTTCTTCAATTTTTTCATCAATGCATTGACTGTTTCCTGATTATCTTCAATACTGCTTATCTTACTTCTGAAACTCGAATCTGTGAATAGATTACCTAATGCTTCGTTAAAATCCGATACAAAGCTCCCTTCTGGTCTGGTGTAATTATCTGTATCATCATCCTTTTCCTCGTAAATCGCATTGTACCACACCTGTTTGATAAGATTTCCCGCTGATTCTGCTTCGCTTGCACCTGTTAACATTGTGTATGTCGCTAATTCAAGATTGCCGTAATATTCCTCTACCTGTTGTGCATATTCTTCTGCCGCTTTTTTCTTCTGATATTGTGTCACTCCAAATGCTGTTGTGCCTCCGACCACAAATAACGCAACCACAATTCCAATAATAACCTTTATCTTCTTAGTAACCTTTACCCCTGTTACCTCTACCTTTTGCGGCTTTTCATCTGTTTCTCGCCCTAGTGTATCATCTACCGGGCAACCACAATTCGGACACTCTGTCATCCCCTCTTCGAGTTCAGCACCGCATTCCATGCAATGCTGCTTCTCTTCTGGTATCAATATTGCACCGCAATGCATACACTTCTTTGCTTTTTCCGATACATGTTCTCCACAATGTGGACATACTATCATTGCCATAAAATTATTCTCCCTTCTTATATGCCTACTACCTTTTTCCTGCCTTATCATGATATTCTGCGATATCATCTGCCCAAGCATCATCAAGTTCTATACTGCAAGTTCTGCTTTTTGTAACGCCTCTCACTGCTCTGCCAACAGCCTCGTAATTGAGTGCTACTCCATCATGATCATTCTCATATGTTACTGACCTGTTTCTTTCAATACCAATTTTTTCAGCTTCTTTGCCTGCATCAATATTTGCTCCAAGGAATAAGAACTCCCAGCCACATTCTTTCTTTGCTTCAATCATTCGCTTAATATCATTATAATTGAACTCTGTACTGGAATTTTCTAATCCATCTGTAGTGATAACAAATAGTACCTTGCCCGCACGATGTTCCTCCTGTAAATGTTTCTGCACGTTATCAATTTTGTTAATTGCCTGTCCAACTGCATCAAGCAATGCTGTGCATCCCCGGACATAATACTCTTTATCCGTCAACGGCTGAACGGCATCAATCGGGAAACGATCATGAATAATTTCCACCTCATCATCAAACAGGATTGTTGTCACATTAACTTTTTCTCCTTCTTTTTTCTGCCTCTCTATCATCCCGTTAAATCCACCGATTGTGTCGCTCTCCAGTCCACCCATTGAACCACTTCTGTCCAAAATAAAAACCAGCTCTGTTAATTCCGCATTCATGTGATTTACCTCCTTCGGTTTATTGTAATCACATTATATCTACGAAACTAACAGAGCTGGTCGCATGATAGGCGACAATTTCTCCTACTCGAAAATTGGCTGTCCATAAGCATCCAATATCTCATTAATTTCAAACATATCATATATCTTATTCTGTAAAAAATAAGCTACGATAATATCTGTCTTTGAACTTCTTGAAAATGCAAAGCCTGCTGAATTTAGAAGATCCTTCGCTTCGTCAATAGATAGTTCTAATGCTATTGCAAACGCAAGCACTGTCTTCTTATTTGGCGTATAATTCACATCTTTTCTGATTTTTGAGAAATGTCTTCGATCCACATAAGCTTTATTATATGCTTCAGAATCAGTCATCCCTCTCTCATCAATTAAACGCAATAGTCTTTGGGAAAATGTCTCATCCATCTGCCCCATAAGGCTTTCTATATTACGGTTTGTTGCCAATGTCGAAGACATAGAGTCAGTTGCTTTCGTTTTCTGCATACTTTCAACATCAAACGATTCTACGGCACTTTCATCTATCTCAATATCTGCATTTTTTTCAATATCACATTTTTTTGTTGCTTTTTTCTTTCTAAATTCCGAGATTTTATCAAATATGGATTTCATTTCTTTATCCAGTTTTATATCATCCGGCTTGTCTATGTAGTACTTATCTATATATTTTCCTACTGATTCATACAACTTCTGATTTCGCATTTTTTCTCCTTTGTTTACGCCATATTTTCTGTTTCTTGTTCACTTATCTTATCGAACAATATTTCAATACGACTTCTTTTATTTCCAAGCTTCTGCAACATACCATCATCATGATATTTAATATAACTTACCACATCATAAAAATATTTTGAAGGCAATTTCTGCTTATGATAACCCTCAAGACATTTTTTGTGTACTTTAAATTCCTCATTTCTCCTTGGATTGTAATTTTCATGTTGAAGCTCAGTCACAATATCATTCTCTATATATATGATCCATCTACTAAATCGCGTACGAATGAATACAACATCCGTTGCAACATTATAATCCAAACGAAATTTATTACATATCTTACTAATATTTTCATCTGTAAGAGGTAACTTTCTTAAATATGCCGCACGATTATTCTGATTTGTCCCAGAGCTTATGCCAGAGTTTAATATGGAATGTGATGATATTAACGTATCTGGATTATATTTTTTCCCGAAATCAGATCGCATTACCATGGAAAATGATTTCTTAATATCCATTATTTCATCTGTTGCAATTACACCTATCTGAATAAGATCTCTATTCTCTATCCCTTTTGTTCCAGGTGTCTGATACCATTCAATGTCAACAAACATATATTCAATTTTTTCTGATCCATCTTTACCTGCCACGCTTAACACTCCTCATCAAATTATGTACATATTATACGTTTAAAAAGCTCCTATATATTATTTTATATATTGTCATAATTATAGTAAAAATTAATGAAGATACGTCGCATTGCAGGCGACAAAAAAGGGCGCAAATTTTTCTCTTGCGTCCTAATAAGCATTCTTAACTTAACTCTATTTATAGCGATATACATCACTATCTTTTCTTATATCACTACCCCATTACAGTGATCTACCTCATGCTGAATAATCTGTGCCACAAATCCCTCAAATGCCATCTTTCTTTTTACAAAACCAGCATCCTGAAACTCTACCTCTATCTTCTTATACCGCGTTGTTTTTCGTTTTCCCTCTAATGACAGACAGCCTTCTTCTGTTTCGTAACGTCCGCTCTTAGAACAGATCACCGGATTGATCATAATCATATCTACAGGTCCGGCACTTACAATAATCATATTTTTCTTATAGCCGATCATATTTGCTGCCATTCCGACACAGCGCTCACGATTCGCAGCTAATGTATCCCGAAGATCATTTACCACATTCATATCAAGTGGTGTTGCCAGAACGGATTTCTGCCCCAGAAAAAGAATATCTTTTACAATAGGTTTAACCATTTTCTATCCTCCATAAGTTCTCATTTATTTCTTCTATCTCGTAAAGATTTGTCACTGATTTGCAAATGACATAATATGCCATTAAAGCAACACAGTCATATGTACCACCTGTTCCATTCACTGAATAAACTTCCTGATTTCTTTACTTATCTCATCATACTTATAGTCGTGGACATAATGCGGACAATCTAATTCAATATAACCTGCATTGTCGCAACCTGAAATATAATTTTCGGGAATACTTCTCCACTTTTCTTTTGTAAAACCGGTTCCACCGGAGCCGTCAGAAATAAACAATAACATCGGCACCTGCGGAATTCCGTTTTCTTTTACAATATTTGCATTCTGTTTTACAGCTTTTACTTCATCGATCATCGTTACAGTTGCAGTTTTTTGATAAAATACTGCTCTGTAAATCTCTTTTTCCTTTTCAGACAATGTTCCGGCTTTGATTGCATCGCTCTCGGCAAGGCTCGGTATCCATCTGGTGATTCCAAGTGCCGCACCATACTGCCCTAATTTCATAATAGGAATATTAATGTTCATTTCATCATAATAGTCTGGTACTGCCATATCCAAACCAACAATAGCCTCAACTTCTTCCGGATACTTCTGTGCCCAGTATAAAGCCTCAAGTCCGGACATTGAATGGGGGCAAAGCACATATGGGCCTTTTATTCCGGCTTTATCAAGTGCCATCCTTGTTTCGCTTAACATCGTATCGATATCCCTGTTTTCGTCTACAACATCACTAAAGCCATAACCGAATTTTTCCACTACAACGATTTTATAATCATTGCTAAGCAGCGAATACAAAGACTTAAAATCCAATATTGGCGAGCAGGTTCCACCTCCGGACATGAACACAAGCGTTTTATCACCATCCCCCTCTGTATATACGCTCATCTTGTGCCCGTTGACTTCTACCAGTTCACCTAACGGAGTTAATAAATCCTTTTCTCTTGAACTGCATACTTTATGGCGAACCAATGATATTATCACAAATAATACAATAACCGTGATTACAATCAATATTACTCTTAGAATGTTTATTAATATCTTTTTCATACGGTATCTCCCTTAAAATTTCTAATTTCCGTACAGAGATTTGTAAATCATCTGTTCTCTAATTGTTCGAAATGATAACGCGGCTTTCCAACACTCTTTTTCCCATACTCAATAGCTTCTGTAGGGCAATAACAAATACAAGCCATACAATGAGTGCATTGCTTTCCCCATACAGGCTTTCTGTCCTTAAGCGTAATGTTGTTCAATGGACAGTTCTTAACACATTGACCACAGCCGACACAGGTAGCATCCGTACGAAATGCATCAGATTTCACAAAGAAATGATAAAAAATCGGATTTACCGGACCACTCATTAACCGGTCATAAAGATTGTTTCTTGGTACAGCGAACGGCTGCTCTGCCTTAATGTGCGCAATTATATTCATAATAGTAGGTTCCGCATTTCTAACAATCTTTCTTGCTTCTTCTGCTTTCGGTGCACCAAACATAGCAATATAATTTTCCGGCATAATAACCTGAGCTGTACCCATATACCATAAATGTTTTTGCTCCGCAAGGCGCCGATTATATTTCGCTGCATTCCCAATCTCGCCTCCACAGTCCATCACGAACCAAATGCGTTCTGCAGAAAGCAGTTTCGTTTTACAAAGCCACTCCGATACAATTTGTGGAATACGCCACGCATAAGTTGGAACCACTACGATTATATTTCTGCCTGTTTTCATTGGCGAATAATCTGTTGCCTTGATTTTTGCATTCATATCTACAATCTCGTCCTGCAATTCATCTGCAATTTTCTTTGCTATATAACGACTATTACCAGTTCCGGAAAAGCACAAGATCATAATAACATTACCTCCGTATTTGCCTCAAAGCCAAGCTTTTTATAAAAGCTTTTTCTCCAACACTCTTCTTGAAATCATCTCACAATATCGTCATTTTTCTCGTATGGCATCGGCTCCCCATTTTCTTTATGTAGGCGTCCTATTTTATCGCAGATTCTATCGTACAAATTATCATTCACATATGCAATCTTCTCCATATCCACATTGTTCTCTGATTTTTTTCCGCTGTAGAATTTTTGGGCGTATGTTCCACATTCTTTTATGTAAGCCATTATTAAATTAATTTCTTGTTTCTCGACTTCTGAAAAAATAGGTTGTTCCGTTAATTTTTCACTGATAAAATCACAAAAATAGGAATAGTCATCATCCCAGTTAATATTTCCATTGTCCTGGGCTTCACATCGGATCTTTTCTATTTCTCTTAATAATTCTCCCTGCAGATTATCTGCTTGTCCAGCTTGCGGAACATAATTTTTCCAAATATATTTACACTCATCAAAATACTGCTGCTCATACTCTTCGCCTATGATCGCATCAATCGTCAAATTGTTTTTTCCTCTTTTTAATTTATCAAATAATCCCATAATTCACCTTAATATCTCTTTCTGGAAATATTTCTCTCGCAAAATTGTTCCAACTATCTCATAGTGTTCTTTAACTATTGTTATTCAAGCCACTGAATAAAAGCAGTTTTATCAGAACTATTATATCCTGCATTCTCATAAAATCTTAATGTACTTTCCTTTTTTGATCCTGTCAGAAGCATCATTTTATAGCAGTTATTCTGCTCCGCTATGTACTTTGCATATTCCAAGCATTTCGTAGCATAGCCGTGTCCTCTATACTCTGAATGTGTCACAACATTTTCAATAAACGCATATGGTCTTACCCCTCTTGTAAGGTTTGGAATGATTACACAAACACAAGAAGACACTATTTTATCATCTATCTCAAAAACTATTATATGATGGTTCATGTCATTCATAATAATATTCCAAGTCTCTTTCAAGCTTTCTGTCATTTCCGGAATCGAATCTTCGTGAAGATACAAATATAACTCTAATAATTCATTAAGTTCTGTCTTATTTATTTCCCTAACCATAATTTTATCGCAACCTCTCTGTTTTCTGCCCTTTTCAATCAGAACTACTATAGCCGTTAAAGTTTATATTGCATGAGTTTGCCATTATGTACAAATCCAAAATCCGTATATAATTTAACTCCCATATCAGACGCTGTAATCTGTATTGTTCCACAGCCATATTCCCTGGCGTCATCTATAACGCGGGATAGCAGTTCCTTTGCAATACCTCTTCTTCTATATTGAAATTAAACTGATAAATAGCAATCAGTCCAAATCGTAAGCAAAAACCGCTTTGTCGAAATTGCGGTTCTTTAAATCTTCATCTGAAATAATCCAAAAGATATTCCACAGACAGCCAACATTGTAATCGTATTGAAGCAATAGATGTGTTTTTTCGTCTACATTCGGAATATTGCCCCCCGTAGGATAACCGAATAATTTGTTTCCGTTATTCGAAAGGTATTCAATATCATAATCTGGAGCGGCTTCTGCAAGACGGTCAAATTGGTTATCGTCAAGCACATATCCAAGGGACTGATAATCTGTAGTGAGTTCAAACTCAACAGCTTTTTCCTCGAAAGCTTCTGTAAAATACTTTGAATAATATGGAACAGGCGGCACAGTTCTCTTTAAATTCGACAGGTCGCCGTTGTACCAAATTACCTTGTGATAATCTGAATTTTCGAGGTCGTCAGCAACGCTTTCAACCCATTTGTTGGTTTGGTGAATTGAGTCGATTTCTCCGCTCCAGAAAAAATACAAAATACCCGTGTGCGGAAGCCTGTTTTCAATATCCAAGTCAGCAATGTCCGCAAGATTGATTTGAGCAACAAGCTGCATTGCTGATTTTTCGTACCGCTCAGTGTCATTTCCACGCTTGCAAGAATAGCCCGACATTGTGGGATATGGAATTTCAGGCGGAAGATCGGGAAAGCCACCGATTTTACTTGTGCCTTTTGCAATTACATTTTCCCCGTTCTTCTCACACATTTTAATAGTATTTTTTCGGTAGTCTTTAATATCTTCTGCAATATCTGTGTGTCCTTCTTTAATAAGGAATTCAATCAAATCAATTTCGTGCATTTTCATCTCCTACCTCCAAATTTCGATTTGTTCTGCGCTTTTTCATGCTCTAACATTCTTTCGTTCTTCCATATATAATTCAGCTATATATGATGGTCCATTGCACCATAGCCTTGTTTCCTCATCATATAATGCTTTCCCTGTCTTGGAACATAAAAAATCTGTTAACACTTCTTTTCTATCCTTGCCTGTTTCCTCAGCAATTTCATCTGTTACCATAGTAATAAGAAGATCTATTGTATAATCCATTTTTTCTTTTGAAATTGTTACTTCAGCCATACCTTCTCACCTTCCACAAATTTCAGACATTCAATAGCCGCTTTTGTTTTGAAACAATACTGATCTTTTAATTTATTAGGCAATAATTGCTTGATACAAAAAGCATCTGCTTCCTTACCCCCTATGGTTCCAAAAGCACCAGCAAGATAGGCAGTAAGTGTAGCATTGGTTGCATCATCCGCAATCTTACCTGCAATAACATCATATTTTTCCATGTCATGTTCAACTTCAACAAATAACTTTTTCTTTCGATGGGCAGCAATACAATGCAACCAATCAACATCCGCTTTTTCAAAAATATGTATTTCAAGTTTTCTGGAAAGTTGTAACTCAAAAGTTGAAATATACCCATAATTTTGATTTTCCTGAATTTTACCTGCTGCCACCGCCTTAACGATTGCAGTTTTTAAAAAATTTGCTGCCTGTTCCTTTGATGTAGTTAAATAGAATCCCTGACCAAAATCTTTTCTTTTAGCACATTGGGTAAGATCTGGTTCTTTTACCTCACAATAACTTCCATGATAAAAAATAAATCCGTCTTTCAACTCAAGCATTAATTTTTATCCCCTTCCTATCAAGAAATTCTACGATATCTTCAAGTACAGCCTCATCACCTTCACAATGGAAAATACCATAGCCTTTTTCTATATATCCAAGAACATCTACTTTTTTAAATAAGTCAATAATTTGCTCAATTGATAAATGCCATTCTTCTGAAGCAAGTCTAATTAATCTTGTCTGCATAAAGGTAATTTCTGCTTTCTCGCTCATTACGGCCGCCTCCTAACTTACGAATATAGTATCCTTTTTCTTTTCCCTAGTATATCATACCCATATAGAGGTTTTCCATATCATTCATAAATATAAGACTATAACAGATTCGGTTTCGAATCACACAATTGTATATGAAAACAGAATTTCTGAAACAATCTTTATTGCAAATATCCCAGTTTATATTTTCATTGTCCTGAGCTTCACATCGGTTTTTTTCTATTTCTCTTAATAATTCTACCTACAGCTTATCTGCTTGTCCAGCTTGCGGAACATAATTTTTCCAAATATATTTACACTCAT
>ERZ791829.832-NODE-832-length-22380-cov-67.432923_pt1 | contig 22380 bp, 19 predicted proteins | sample MGYA00510296_ERZ791829 | MGnify/ENA primary metagenome ERZ791829 (study PRJEB30046, sample SAMN00791973) | human gut metagenome | study: EMG produced TPA metagenomics assembly of the A metagenome-wide association study of gut microbiota in type 2...
ACACGAATTCGAACTACACGGCTACGAATGCGAATGCGAACTACTCGTCGCCCCTCTGCTATTTTGAGGAAGACCCAATCATTGAGCAGGCAGCGTAAAACGAGAACGGACACGGGCGAAGCCCCGAAAACGAGAATATGAAAGTCGCTCTTTGAAATTTTGAATACCGAAAGTAAAGAATGTTACGGCGCGTAGCCTAAAACTACCGCCGTAAGGCGGTCGAAATATATTGGGAAACAGGCGTTTTCTTGCTGAAAAATGGTTAATTTTGCACCGTCGTAAGATATAACGACAGGTTGCATTTTTCTCGCAGTGGTCTTCGTGTCCGCGCGGCTGGTGGTAACGCGAACAATGGCACGAACGCAGGTGCGTTCTACACGAATTCGAACTACACGGCTACGAATGCGAATGCGAACTACTCGTCGCCCCTATACTTTGCAAGATATAAACCAGAAATGGCGACAAAAGAGAAATGAACCTTGCCTCTTGGCAAAAGATAGCAAGACAAAAAGGGTATCAGTAGGGCGGCTTTCGCCGTTTCGACCATTCCCGACTATGCAAAGCAGACAGACCCGACAGACCCGCAGACCCAAAGAAACAATGACCCGTAATGAAAAGAAAAGGCTATTTGTTTGAGCAAATTTGCTCAATGCCCAACCTTTTGCTGGCAGCCCACAATGCAGGGCAGGGCAAAAGGCAGCGTGATGAGGTGGTAGAGTTCGAGAAAAATCTGGCTCAGAACCTGCAAGTATTGCAGACGGAGCTAAAAACCCGAACCTACACGACCTCGGCGTATGAGATTTTTATAAAGTACGAGCCTAAAAAGCGCGAAATCTACAAGCTACCGTACCGCGACCGTGTGGTACAGTGGGCTATATTGCAGATATTAGAGCCATTATGGACTCCGACCTTCACCAATGACACATACGCCTGCATAAGAGGGCGCGGCATCCACTCGCTTCTGCACAGACTGCGTGCAGACCTACGCAAAGACCCTGACGGGACGCGCTACTGCCTAAAAATAGACGTGCGCAAATTCTATCCGTCCATAAACCACGACACACTGAAAATGGTTGTACGAAAGAAAATCAAAGACCCATCAGTGATGTGGCTGCTGGACGACATCATCGAAAGTGCGGACGGCGTACCCATCGGCAATTACATTTCCCAATATTTCGCAAACCTTTATTTGTCGGAACTCGACCACCTCGTGAAGGAGTTCGTGGGCGTGCGGTATTATTACCGCTACGCTGACGACATCGTGGTTCTTTCGGACAGCAAACAGTTTTTAAGCAGTGTTTTAGTCTATTTTAATGACTATTTGAACAATGACAGACAACTGACGCTGAAAGGAAACTACCAAATCTTTCCCGTGGAAAGCCGTGGCATCGACTTCATCGGCTATGTCACCTACCATGACCACTGCCTCGCCCGCAAGCGCAACAAAAAAGCGTTATGCAGGGAAGTGGCGCGGTTAAGGAAGCGCGGCATGGCCAATGACCAGATACGCCTAAAAGTCGCCTCGCGGCTCGGCTTTATGGTACATTGTGACAGTAAACATTTAATAAAAACTTTAGGTATGAAAAAATTCAGCGACATCAAACCAAAACAGGGAAAGCTCACAGGCGGCAAGTACCACATCGACACAATTCTCAACCGTGAAATCCATCTGACTGGCTACGACGTTTCCAAGTCGAAGTATGACGGTGAAATGCTAACCATTCAGTACGAGATTTACGAACAGCTGGAAGACAATTCTGGTAAGATTGTGGACGACGACGGCAACCCCGTAATGGGGTGGGTGAAACATATCACCTTTACAGGGTCAAAAGCCCTTATGCGTCAGTTTGACGGTGTGGAACTTACCGAACCCGTGGCTGCAAAGATTATCAAGCAACCCATCGGGAGCGACGGTAAGAGATGCTTTTACAGCATCGTCGACCCCGACCAATAAACAGAGTTATGCACACAGTTAGTTACATTGAAAGAAAGAATTTCGTAAAGTTCGACAATGAGCATTACCTGCTTTACCTCAATGAGGAGAAGGCAGAAGTGAAGAACGAGGAAACGGGCGAGAGCGTGCAGGGCTTCTCCTATACGGGCAGCCACCCTGACGGTGGCACCATGGTAGAGGCAAAAGGCGTAAACGACGACAACCGCCGCGCCAAGTTCGTGGCGGGGCTAATCGGTACGGAATATGACATCGACAGCCAGATTGCCATCCTCGCCAACGGCACCGACACCGACCAGCACGCGGAAGAACTCAAAGCCTTTGAGGAAAACCGCCGCACTGTAAAGACCAGAATCGACGAGCTTATCGCCCGTGAACTCTAAAAGGCTGCGCTTATGGCTCGAAGTATTTCGGACATCAAAAATGGAATGACGGCAGCGTTCGCAAAGGAACGCGCCGTCGTTACGGCCTACGGTCTGGACACGCGCAAGACATTCGACCAGCAGTTCAGCAGTGTAAGCATTGAAAACGTGCTTTTCTATGTCTTCGCCTGCGCGGTATGGGCGGTCGAGGTACTTTTCGACAAGCACGCCGCAGAGGTGGACAGCCGCATCGAACAGCTCGAACCTCATACGCTACGCTGGTATGTGAACAAAGTAAAGGCTTTCATGTACGGGTACAGACTTCTGGAGAACACCGACCGCTACGACACCAGCAGCATGAGCGAAACAGACATCGACACGGCTCAGGTCGTGAAGTATGCAGTGGCCACAGAAGATGAAACGACCGTTTACATCAAGGTGGCAGGACGGACAGACGACGGCAAGCCGTGCCTGCTTAACAAAAGCCAGTTTGCAGCCCTGAAGCACTATGTAAACGAGATAAAGGACGCAGGGGTAAGCGTGCAGCTTCGCAATGAGGAGGCCGACCTTATCCGCATTAACTTGAAAGTTTACTACGACCCAACGCTGATGAACGAGCGCGGCGAACTGCCAGACGGCTCAAAACCAGTGGACGAGGCGGTGCGGTCTGTAATCACCAATTTGCCATTTAACGGCATTTATCGAAATACCGACCTTCTGGAAGCCATTAAGGCGATACCTGCGGTCGTGGTGGTGGACATCAACAGTGCAAGCGGAGGTGTACAGGCCAAGGCGCGCAATGCAAGCAACTATACCACTGTCGTAGGCTATAACCGACCGTATAGCGGTTATTATGAGATAGTCGGCGGCACGGCCAATGTCATATATGAGGAATATAAAGCAGTAGAATAATGTTTGAAATCGACTTAAAGCGGTTTGTGTTGCAGCTTCTGCCCACGTTCTACCGCCAGCCTCTCATCTTCGGACTGCTTCGCGCTGCTCTTGTCGGTCTGCAAGCGGTTTACGACCAGTTTGCGGAAGCACGCGCCGCACATACCTACAGACTGACCCACAACGGGCAAGTGTGTTATTTGCGTGCCGTGCTCAATGACGCTTTCAAAAGCCCCACGGGGGTAAAGTTCGACATACGAACAATAGAGCGCGACGGGGAATGGCTGTATGCCATTACGGAGACAGGCACGCGCATTGCGCTGGCAGCACCAGAAAACCAATACAATGACAAGGGCGAGTATCAGGACGACCACACAGCCGTTCCAGTGCTTACCAACGAGGAAAAACTGACGGCACAGCAAAACAGTTTTCTTGTGGCTGTACCCTCAGACCTCTACGACACGAGCCTCACCGAAATAGCGGCTTTGGTCGATAAATACAAGCTCATATCAAAAAGGGCAATTTATATGCCTATCAGTTAAATGTAACAACTATGCAAAAAGCAAATTATACAAGCACCACCACCGCATCGGGTGGACAGGGCAAATATCCACTTTCCACGCAGACGCTGGACTTTATACAGCAGCAGGTAATGATATTGCAGCTGTTGGGATATATCGGCGGCAGCAAGTACATTCTACGCCAACCCGACGGCACGAACACGGGGCTGGCGTTTATCAACGGCGAAGTCCTCACGCTGGCGGCGAAACCCATACCGTCGGCCAATATCAGGTATGTAAATGTAACAACCAAGAAAACCGACATTAAGGCAGACGGTGAGACATACACCGAAGCGCGTACATACCGCATTGCTGCACTTTCTTCCTCTGCCAGCGGTGAGTCCTACGAATACAGCAAGTTTGCTGTGCTGGAGAGCAACCAGACGCTCGGCGAGAAAATCAAGCAAATGCCGCAGACCGTGCTTAACTACCTGCAAGATATTCTGGCGGAGAAAATGCCGCTTTTGAGCAAGGAGGGGGTAACACAGTCACAACTGGACGCACTGACCACGCCTTGCGTCGTGAGCTGCACCAAATCCGTTAAAGTGGGCGATAGTACAAACTATGGTGTGGAAGTCCTGCCAACGGGTACGGCCAAGAGCGTGCGGCAAACCGTCTATCTGCCAGACGGCAGGAAATACACGCGCTATTACAACGGCAGCACATGGATAGGCGGCAGCGGCTGGAAGCTGGAGGGCGAAAACCTGAACCTCGAATGTAAAATCGTGGCTGGAACGGTGTATATCAGGCACGGCAAACTGCCAGAGGGGTGCAAAATCATCATGCTGCGCAAGAAACGCCGTTCACGCTGGCGCAGTACTGGCGGCGGAAAGGCTTACACCAAGAACAGGGGCAAACGCATCAAGCGTGCTCCCAAGAGGCAGTATGTGCATTATAAAGGTGTGGTGCTGAACACATCGACAGCAGGCACATGGTATGTACCGAAATGTATTTCTGTGGCAAATACAAAGCTCGACCATGATATGCTGAACAAAGAACTGGGTGGACTGTGCCGTCCTTTTGTAGTGAAAAAGGCGGATGATGCAAGCGGTAACGAGGTGTACCGCATGACAGGTGTACGCAACGCCATAACGGTAAAGAAAAGCGCACACACGCAAAACAGCGCATATACACAGATAGGTTTTCAAGTGGTGAGCTACAACGCAGACGGCTCGGTGGCGGTCGGTGGCAACATTCTGAAATTAAAATACCACCTCCGCAGACTGAGGACACGCATACAGCAGGGGATTGATAAAAACAATCGTCCTGTGTATATCTATAAATACAAGTATTACCGCGCGTTTTCCATAGAATAAGGCATAAAAAAAAGAGGTGCGCTCTTTGCGTTCCTCTTTTAAGTCCCTGCGGTCGTAACTCAATGTATGCCGTGCGTAGAAATGTGGTGTTGTCCAAAATCTTTAAGTTGTTATCCAAATAATCGGGAGCTTTTCGCTACCAACGGAGAATAACAAGGGTGCAAAGGGACAGTATCAAAATTTTGTTCAGTTCCCCAAACCAGGGGAAGCCCTTCTTCATATCGACTTAAAACCCTGTGGGTAGGGTTCTGCACGTCGCCGAAGCTAACAAACCTGCCACAAAGGTACGTTGAATATCAGACATTTCAAAACATTTATAATAAAAATTTTCCATTATGCTGAATGATTAAGCGATTTTCAAGCTCACCTCTGCCTTTCAGAGGTTCAAAACGCTATTACGTCAGGCGTTTTCGTGAAGTTCTGGCGCAAACTCAGGACATTGATACTGTGGTTGACCTTTTCGGTGGCTCTGGTCTGCTTTCACGGGTAGCGAAAGACACCTTGCCAAATTGCCGCGTGATTTACAACGATTTTGACCACTACGACACAAGGTTGGCAAATGCGGCCAATACAAACGCGCTGTTGCGTTCCATTGCACCATTGCTGGTAAATGTACCAGACAACAAAAAAGTCCCCACAGAAACGAAAATAAAGATACTGGAGTTGTGTGCAGAGGAAGAGAAGAGACATGCGGTCGATTATATCACGCTTTCTGGCTCTCTTTTGTTTTCTGGAAACTGGGTGCAAAGTTATGAGGAGCTGAGCAAACAGACCACGTACAACAGAATGGTAAAGACGGACTACAATGTTGCAAATTATCTCAGTGGTCTGGAAGTGACACACTGCGATTATCGCGAACTGTTCAATGCTCACAAGGCAAACAAAAAGGCTCTGTTCTTACTTGACCCTCCATATTTGCAGACAGAATGCAGCGCATATAAAGCTGATACATATTGGCAACTGAAAGACTATTTGGACGTTCTAACATTGTTGGACGACACAAAATACGTTTTGTTTACATCAGGCAAAAGCCAGATAATAGAGCTTTGCGACTGGATAAACCAGAGCTTTGGAGGCAAGCTGCTGAAAGACGCACAAAAGTACGTGCAAAACAGTCGCATAAATGATTTTGCAGCCTACAAAGACATGATGATTGCAAAGCTGTAAGCTCATTTGTTTTGGCTTTCGCAAGCATGAACAAACAAGATGCAACAACCCAAAAGCGGAACGACGAAAGCTGCGAACTTTTGCCGTTCCAAATGGATGCAACATGAATAAAACGAAGCACAAAAGAGGCTTTGATTTACTATACAAAGGTACGAAAAATATATGAGAAACAAGAATGTTTTGCCAATTATTTTCACTGCAAAACAAATCTTTTTTATGCTTGCAACACATTGAAAACAAAGGCTTTCAAACAGTGATTAAACACCGCTTAAAAGCCATTCAAATGCACATTAAGAACGAGCTGGGAAACCGCGAAAAAAACACAAAAAATGCACATTTCGTTTTGAAAAAATGCACATTTCGTTTTCGCGATTATATACGTGAAGTAAATAAAATCTCAAGAGGTGTGTTCGGCACACTCTGAGCAAGTGTTTAAACAAAAAAAGTAGCAGAAGTCGTTGACCTCTGCTACTTTTTTTTAGTGTCTATGTTGACTTTATCTATGCTGCGTCGACCGTTGCGGACGTCTGCGTCGACCGTTGCGGATGTCTGCGTCGACCGTTGCGGACGTCTGCGTCGACCGTTGCGGATGTCTGCGTCGACCGATGCGGATGTCTGCATCGACCGATGCGGATGACAGTTGTTGCGTTTTTTAATTGCGGAACACTAAGCCTTCGCTGTCTGCATCGATTGTAATAGGCTTCTCACGCGATACTTCGTCGGAGAGAATCTTCTTCGAGAGGTCGTTGAGCACGCAGCGCTGTATGGCGCGCTTTACGGGGCGTGCACCGAACTCCGGGTCGAAGCCCTCGTCGGCGAGGAAGCCGATGGCTGCCGGCGTTACGTTGAGCGTGAAGCCCTGCGGCTCCAGCATCTTCTTCACGGCGTTCATCTGCAGCGTTACAACCTCCGCAATCTCCTCCTTCGTGAGCGGCAGGAACATGATAGTCTCGTCGATACGGTTGAGGAACTCCGGACGTATCGTCTTCTTCAGCATCTCCATCACCTTCTCCTTAGTGTCGTCAATGACATGGTCGCGGTTCTCGGGCGTGATGCCGGCGAACTGAGCCTGTATGTATTGGCTACCAAGGTTTGAAGTCATAATAATGATGGTATTCTTGAAGTTGACGGTGCGGCCCTTGTTATCGGTGAGTCGTCCGTCGTCGAGCACCTGCAAGAGGATGTTGAACACGTCGGGGTGAGCCTTCTCTATCTCGTCGAAGAGTACGACAGAGTAAGGTTTGCGTCGTACAGCCTCCGTCAGCTGACCGCCCTCGTCGTAGCCTACGTATCCTGGAGGCGCACCGATGAGTCGAGACACGCTGAACTTCTCCTGGTACTCGCTCATGTCTATACGCGTCATCATCGTCTCGTCGTTGAACAGGTATTCGGCGAGAGCCTTCGCCAACTCCGTCTTGCCCACACCCGTCGTGCCGAGGAATATGAACGAAGCGATAGGTCGCTTCGGGTCCTGTAGTCCGGCACGCGAACGTCTTACGGCATCGCTCACGGCTTTGATAGCCTCGTCCTGTCCGATGACGCGGCGGTGCAGCTCCTCCTCAAGGTGCAGCAGCTTCTCGCGTTCGCTCTGCATCATGCGCGTAACGGGTATTCCCGTCCAGCGGCTTACCACCTCGGCTATGTCGTCGGCTGTCACCTCCTCGCGTATCATGGCGTTGCCGTCCTGCGTCGACTTCAGCTGGTTCTGTATCTGTCGGATGTCCTCCTCAAGAGCCTTCAGTCTGCCGTAGCGTATCTCAGCCACGCGCTCGTAGTTGCCCTCGCGCTCGGCACGCTCCGCCTCGAACTTCAGCTGTTCCATCTGTTGCTTGTCTTGCTGAATCTTGTTCACCAAGCCCTTCTCGCTCTCCCATTTAGCGCGGAACGCCTTCTCCTGGTCGCGCAGTTCGGCGATGTCCTTGTCGAGCTGCTTAATCTTCTCGGTGTCGTTCTCGCGCTTGATAGCCTCGCGCTCAATCTCGAGCTGCTTCAGTCGGCGCGTAATCTCGTCGAGCTCCTCGGGCACAGAGTCGCGCTCCATGCGCAGCTTTGCAGCCGCCTCGTCCATAAGGTCGATCGCCTTGTCGGGCAGGAATCGGTCTGAGATGTAACGCTCCGAAAGCTTCACGGCAGCTATGCAGGCGTCGTCCTGTATACGCACCTTATGGTGGTTCTCGTAGCGTTCCTTCAGACCACGAAGTATGGAGATAGCCGAAAGCTCGTCAGGCTCGTCGACCATTACGGTCTGGAAACGGCGCTCCAGAGCCTTGTCCTTCTCGAAGTACTTCTGATACTCGTTGAGCGTCGTAGCACCGATGCTGCGCAGCTCGCCACGCGCAAGTGCCGGTTTGAGGATGTTAGCAGCGTCCATAGCACCTTCGCCACCGCCTGCACCTACAAGCGTATGAATCTCGTCGATGAAGAGGATGATGCGGCCGTCGGCATTGGTCACCTCCTTGATGACGCTCTTCAGTCGCTCCTCGAACTCGCCTTTGTACTTGGCTCCGGCTACGAGTGCGCCCATGTCGAGCGAGTAGAGCTGCTTGTCCTTAAGGTTCTCTGGTACGTCGCCGCGCACGATGCGCTCTGCCAAGCCTTCCACGATGGCAGTCTTACCCGTACCCGGCTCACCGATTAATATCGGGTTGTTCTTAGTACGTCGCGAGAGAATCTGCAGCACGCGGCGTATCTCCTCGTCACGACCTATAACAGGGTCGAGTTTGCCCTGGCGCGCCTCCTCAACGAGGTTTTTGGCGTACTTCTCGAGGCTCTGGAAGTTCTCGTCAGCCGACTGCGACTGTATCTTCTCGCCCTGACGCAGCTCCTGTATAGCTTTCACGGTGTCAGCCTCGGTCATGCCTGCGTCCTTGAGGATGCGACTCGCCGTAGAGTTCACCTGCAAGAGGGCGAGCAGAATAGGCTCTACGCTCGTAAACTCGTCGCCGTTCTTCGTAGCGAAGTCCTGCGCACGCTGCAGCACGGCGTTGGTATCGTTAGAAAGATAAGGCTGTCCGCCCTGAACGCGCGGCAGACGCTGCAGCTCGGCGTCGGCAACGCTCTCCACCTGCATGGCATTCACGCCAAGCTTCTGGAAGATAAAGGTCGTAACGTCCTTAGCCTTCACAAGCAGAGCCTTCAGCAAGTGCATCGGCTCGATGCTCTGCTGACCACTGCGCTGTGCGGTGTTCAATGCCTCTTGAACAACCTCTTGTGCTTTGATTGTGAATTTGTCGAATGTCATATCGTTCTCCTTTCTTTTTGTTTTCTTGTTTTCTATAAACCATTACACAAACTATATTCCAACGTTATATGTGTGACAATATGTCGTTACGGGCGGCTGTTTTAGTTGTTTTCGGTGACAATATGTCAGCAAACGGGCGTTTTTATTTGGTTTCGGGACTTTTTGTTTGGTTTAAGTTGCACAGTCTGAGTATTTATTACTATATTTGTAGAAGTGAAAAGACGCAACTAATAAACACAACTAATAAACCAAAAACCAACAAAACTTATGAAGAAAGCAATTAACCTATTGATGTTGCTGCTGCTATATGTCGTAGCGGCAAGTGCGCAGAAGTACGACGTGAAGTGTCTACGTGGCGACTCTGTTGCTGTATATGATGTTGTGGAGACAATCCGCTCAGAGGACACCTACTACAGTAAGGGCGAGAAACTCGTGTTCTATCTGCACGATGGCGACCAGGTAGAAGGCGTGGATAAGTTCTACGACAAGGGTGTGATTGATACGGGAGGCTCCATTGGTTATGCCGTGATACTCAGAGACGGCAAGAAATACTGCACGCTTAGCGAGAATCTCGTGTTCAGTAAGGACAACCCGGAGGGTGTAGAGGACAAGGTACTGACGAAGTCGGACGAGTTGGCGCATACCATACAGGGCCGCATCTTCAATTCCATTATACCTTATATTATAATAGCGTTGTTGTTCCTCAGCGTTATGGTGCTCAACATCTTGGCTACAAGGAGCAAGAAGATACGCTCGATAGCCGTAATGGCAATACCCGCATGTATCATGGTTGGCACGCTGATTGAGATATGGGCTTACAGCGTATTGGGATCCGACTGCTTCTGGTGGTGCGACAAGAACCGTTATGGCTTCTTTGGTTCGTTGCTGCGCATCATTCCGTTCGGCTTGATAGTGTTCTATCAGGTTATGAGCATCAAGTTCTACGAACCGGTAATCTTAGGCGAAGCCTTTGATGGCGACGTGCAAGATGGTATCTCCGTAAAACCAGCACTCATAAGTATGCTCGCTGCATTCCCCGTGCTGATAGCTTCTGCTCTCATATGCGAGTTCTTAGGTTTGGGCGGATGGATTGAAACGTTCTTAATACTCGTTTCTTTCCTTTTGGCATTGGGCATTGGTGTATTTCTCTCGTTGAAGCGCAACATCGAGCTTATGAAGAGTAAGAAGTGGGGCCTCCTGCTCACGCTCTTCACTATTGTCTATATACTCGGTTGCATCGTAGCCGTATGGGGTCTGATTGTTGTTATCTTCAAACTGATTATTCAGATATTGATAGTCGGAGTCATTATAGGCTTCGTTCTGTACGCAATGCCCGAGCCTAAAGGTGGTGGAGGTGGCAATGTCACCTATCGCACCGTCTACTACGATGAAGACAATAAGGCGCACGACTCAGCATACGCCCGTGATAAGGCAAACGAGGAAATTGCAGAGCGTGAGGCTGGAAAACACAATTAAGCACACGTTCTGTTTTGTCGTGTAGAAAAAAAGTGATACTTTTGCATTGAATAGGATAGGCTGCGCCCCGCATTCAGCTACGGAGTGCAGCCTTAAACTTGAAAAACAAACAACTAAAAACAAATCTCTATCAAAATGAAAAACAAAAAGTTCTATCCGTGGCTCGTAGTGGCACTGCTTTGGGTGGTGGCATTGCTCAACTATATGGATCGTCAGATGCTCTCAACCATGCAGGACGCAATGAAGCTCGATATTGTGGAGCTACAGAAGGCTGAGGCTTTCGGAGCGCTCATGGCTGTGTTCCTCTGGATTTATGGTCTCGTGAGTCCGTTCGCAGGTGTTGTTGCTGATCGTGTGAGCCGTAAGAAGCTCGTGGTGGGCAGTCTGTTCGTATGGTCAGCCGTCACGTACCTCATGGGCTACGCCTCCGACTTCACACAGCTCTATTGGTTGCGTGCGCTTATGGGTGTCAGCGAGGCTCTGTATATACCTTCCGCATTGTCGCTCATCGCCGACTGGCATGAGGGCAAGTCGCGCTCGCTGGCTATCGGTATACACATGACGGGTCTGTACGTGGGTCAGGCGGTAGGCGGATTTGGTGCTACTATCGCTGCCACCTTCTCATGGCATAGCACCTTCTACTGGTTCGGCATCATCGGCATCGCTTACTCTGTGGTACTTGCACTGCTTCTGCACGACAAACCGAAGACTGTGGCTGCTGTCGCAGCTTCGCCCAATCCTGCAACGCTGATGAAGAAGGAGAGCCTTTGGCGCGGACTCAGCGTGGTGCTCTCCACATGGGCGTTCTGGGTGATACTCATCTACTTCGCTGTGCCGAGCCTCCCGGGTTGGGCTACTAAGAACTGGCTGCCTACGCTCTTCGCCGACAGTCTCGGTCTGGATATGGCGCAGGCTGGTCCGATGTCTACTATCACCATTGCCGCTTCGTCTTTTGTGGGCGTGCTCCTCGGTGGCGTGTTGTCCGACAAGTGGGTGCTCCGCAACATACGCGGACGTATCTATACCAGTGCTATCGGTTTGGGTATGACTATACCGGCACTCGTTCTGCTCGGCTTCGGTCATAGCGTAGTGGCGGTAGTGGGAGCCGGAATGTTGTTCGGCATCGGCTTCGGCATGTTCGACGCTAACAACATGCCTATACTCTGCCAGATTATCTCGGCTAAGTATCGTGCTACGGCTTACGGCATCATGAATATGGTGGGCGTGTTCGCAGGCGCTGCCGTTACTCAACTGCTCGGCAAGTGGACCGACGGTGGCAATCTCGGCATGGGTTTCGCCGTGCTCGGTGGCATTGTCATCGTGGCACTCGTGTTGCAGTTGGTGTGCTTGCGCCCAACATCAGACAATGTTGAATAAATGTTGAGGTGGTGAGATGTTGAGGTGGTGAGAATACTCAATAACTTTTCATCTCTTAATTGAAAACAATAAATTAATAATCAATTAAAATAAACAAGACTATGGAAAAAATCGTAGGACTTATCGACGCACCGTTTACACCGTTCTATGCAAATGGTGACGTTAATCTCGAACCAATCGAAGCTTATGCAAAGATGTTGCAGAAGAATGGCTTGAAGGGCGTGTTCATAAACGGATCGTCTGGCGAGGGATATATGCTCACCACCGAGGAGCGTATGCAGCTGGCAGAGCGTTGGGTGAGTGTTGCTCCCGAGGGCTTCAAGGTTATTGTGCACGTAGGCAGCTGCTGCCTGCGCGAGAGTGTGCGCCTTGCTGAGCACGCTCAGAAGATTGGTGCATGGGGCATCGGCTCGATGGCACCTCCGTTCCCGAAGATTGGTCGCATCGAGGAACTCGTGGAGTACTGCGAGACTATCGCAAACGCTGCTCCTGAGTTGCCGTTCTACTACTATCATATCCCTGCGTTCAACGGCGCATTCCTGCCGATGGTAGACCTCTTGAAGGCTGTCGACGGACGCATCAAGAACTTCGCAGGCATCAAGTACACTTACGAGGCTCTCTACGAGTACAACCAGTGCCGTCTCTACGGTGGTGGCAAGTTCGACATGCTTCACGGACAGGACGAGACAATCCTCCCGAGCCTTGCCCAGGGTGGCGCTCGTGGCGGCATTGGCGGCACAACCAACTACAACGGTCGTGAACTCGTGGGCATCATCGACGCATGGAACCGCGGCGACATCGAGACTGCTCGCGAGAAGCAGAACTTCTCACAGGAGGTTATCAACGTCATCTGCCACTTCCGCGGCAACATCGTGGGTGGAAAGCGCATCATGAAGCTCCTCGGATTCGACCTCGGACCTAACCGTGTGCCGTTCCGCAACATGACTGACGAGGAAGAGGCTCAGATGAAGAAGGAACTTGAAGAGATCGGATTCTTCGAGCGTGCTAACCAGTTCTAATGTCAACCCGTCAACATAACAACATATCACCTTTAAGAAAATGAACGTAAAAGAATATATCAAGTCGTGGGCTGACTCTTACAAGAAAGACCTCACCGAGAATATCATGCCGTTCTGGATGGAGTACGGCTTAGACCGCGAAAACGGTGGCGTGTACACATGCGTCAACCGCGACGGATCGCTGATGGATACAACAAAATCAGTGTGGTTTCAGGGTCGCTTCGCTTTCATTTGCTCATTCGCTTATAACAATGTAGAGAAGAACCAGGAGTGGCTCGACGCTGCCAAGTCTACACTCGAGTTCATCGAGAAACACTGCTTCGACGAGCAGGGACACATGTACTTCTCGGTGACTGCTGAGGGCAAGCCGCTGCGCAAGCGCCGCTACGTGTTCTCAGAGACCTTCGCCGCGATTGCGATGTCTGAGTATGCTCTCGCTACAGGCGACCAGCACTGGGCAAAGCGCGCTATCCAGGTGTTTGAAGACACACAGCGCTTCCTCGCTACACCGGGCTTCCTGCCTGCTAAGTTCGAGGCTGACGTGAAGTTGCAGGGTCATAGCATCGTCATGATTCTCATCAACGTAGGCTCTTGCATCCGCAAGGTGGTGGACGATCCGAAGCTCACTCAGCAGATTGATGAGTCGATTGAGAAGTTGAAGAAGTACTTCATCCATCCAGAGTTCAAGTGCTTGCTTGAAACAGTTGGCGAGAACGGCGAGTTCATCGACACCAACATGACTCGCACCATCAACCCGGGCCACTGCATCGAGACCTCTTGGTTCATCATGGAGGAGGCTAAGCTGCGCGGTTGGGACAAGCCGATGTTCGACCTGGCTCTGCAGGTGTTCGACTGGTCATGGGACTGGGGCTGGGACAAGCAGTACGGCGGCATCATCAACTTCCGCGACTGCAAGAACCTGCCATCGCAGGACTACTCGCAGGACATGAAGTTCTGGTGGCCGCAGTGCGAGACCATCATCGCTTCGCTCTACGCTTATCTCGGAACAGGCGACGAGAAGTATCTCTACCGTCACGAGCGCATCAGCGAGTGGACATACGCCCACTTCCCCGATGCCGAGTACGGCGAGTGGTACGGCTACCTGCATCGCGACGGAACAGTGGCGCAGCCGGCTAAGGGCAACCTCTACAAGGGTCCGTTTCACATTCCGCGTATGATGATCAAGGGCTACATGCTCTGTCAGGAGATCTTGAAAAAGCTCGAAGCGTAATCATAGGAGGGTATGGCATCCTGCCATACCCACGCACCCACTAAGTTGTCTTAGAGTAGGGTGCCACGCACCCACTTAATTGCATTAGAGTAGGGCGTGTCAAAATAGAAAATACGATATTCTATTTTGGCACATCCTCCCTTTAATTTCTATTTTTTATGAACCGACTCCTGTCCTTATTCCTTTTTCTTTTCGCTACCCTGCCTCTCTCTGCGCAGCACGTGCATAGCGTTGTTGGTTTTCCCTCTGCCGAACCAGGTTATTCGCTCGGTGTGTCGGCATGTTATGCCGGTCAGATAGGCGACTATCTCGTTATGGCTGGCGGTTGCAACTTCCCCGAAGCAGGTAAGCCGAAAAAGTATTACGCTGGTGTATATGCAGCACGCATAGACCGCGAGACACTGCAATGGCGCTTGGTGGGTTTCCTGCCCGAGCCGGCTGCGTATGGCGCAACGGTTGCGAGTGGCGACAGTCTGCTCTTCATCGGTGGCAACAACAACGACCACTCGCTTGCCTCGGTTTATAGTGTACGCTTGAACGCTGCCGACACCGGTATTGCGCTTAATCGTCTTGCAGACCTGTCTGCTACGGCGGACAACATGGCTGTGGCACTCGCCGGAACAGACGTATTCGTTGTTGGTGGCAATCAGAATGGCAAGCCGTCTGCCGATGTCCTGCGCTATCAGCTCGATTCAAACGTCACCAACCAAGGCGCAAATTCGATTGCTCAAGCATCTAACAACACTGCGTTTGTCACTCTCCGCGTCCCGGGTGCGCCACGTGTGCAGCCCGTAGCTGCTGCTTATAATAATAAGGTGTATGTTTGGGGAGGTTTCTATGCCCATGGCGAGCAAAGCAAGGTACACACCGATGGCTATGTCTACGACATACGCACGAAGGAGTGGGGCGTTCTGTCTGCTCCGCGCTCTGCTGATGGTGAAGAAATGACACTCTCGGGTGGTATTGCGTGGGCGGACGGCAATCGGTTGTACGCCACAGGCGGCGTGAACCGCACGATATTTCTCGATGCAATTAGTGGTAGATATGAGTGTGTGAAGAAAGCCGATTACCTCAAGCAGCCAATCGGCTGGTATAAATTCAGTGGTAATCTTTATGTCTTTGATGCTGTCGCAGGGCAATGGCTCACCACGACATTCGCCAATCAGGCTCTCGCACGAGCAGGGGCACAGGCTGTGCCCACACGGCTCGGCGTTTATTATATCGGTGGCGAGCTGAAGCCTGCACTACGCACACCGCAGATTGTATTAGTTGAGAATTGAGAGTTTTATTCAGTTGAGAATTGAGAGTTGAAAGTTGAGAGTTATGATTACCATTGTAAAACTATGGTTTAAGCGTTAGCAATAAAGCATATCATAACTCTCAACTTTCAACTCTCAATTCTCAACTAAAGTTGCTCTCAACTCTCCATTCTCAATTTTCAACTTTACATTTAATTGTATCCAAACTTACTGATATCCTCTTCGTTCGAGTTTGCTTGCTCCGCCAACTTGCGCATGTGCTGCTCGTAAGCCTGCGCCAGTCCGCCCGTACTTGTCTCCTTGTAGAGCGACGGCAGGTCGTGACCAGTCTGCTTCATTACCTTCACCACGCGGTCGAACGACACGCTGTGTGTTCCGTCGGAGAACGACGCATAGAGGTTGGCATCGAGAGCGCGAGTTGCGGCGAAGGCGTTGCGCTCGATACACGGTATCTGTACCAATCCGCACACCGGGTCGCACGTCATGCCGAGGTGATGCTCCAGTCCCATTTCGGCTGCATATTCTATCTGCGACGGACTACCACCGAACAGCTGGCAGGCAGCTGCAGAAGCCATGGCGCACGCTACGCCCACCTCGCCCTGGCAGCCTACGTCGGCACCCGAGATTGAGGCGTTCTGCTTCACCACGTTGCCGAAGATGCCGGCTGTGGCGAGGGCGTGCAGTATGCGTGTGTCGCTGAATTTGTGTCCCTTTGCAAGGTGGTAGAGCACGGCTGGCAATACGCCGCACGAACCGCAGGTGGGGGCTGTGACGATGGTGCCGCCCGATGCGTTCTCCTCGCTCACCGAGAGGGCGTAGGCGTAAACCAAAGCGCGCGACTGCAGCGACTGCTTGTAGCCGCTCGCCTTTACGTAGTAGATTGGACCCTTGCGTGGCAGCTTCAGCGGACCAGGCAGTGCGCCTTCGTGGTCGATGCCGCGTTCTACAGACTCCTGCATGGCGCGCCAAACCTCCATCAGATACTCCCAGATGTCCTCGTCCTCGCACTCGTCAACGTACTCCCAGTAGCCGCGACCGTGGTTCTCGCACCACTGCTGTATCTCGTGCAGCGTGTTCTTCTGATACACCTCGCGCTTGTTGTTGAACCAGCGGCTCTTCTCGCCTTCCGACAGTGCGCCGCCGCCTACGCTGTAGCATATCCACTCGTTCATGCGGTTGCCTTCGGCGTCGAACGCTACGAACTTCATGCCGTTCGGGTGATAGGGTAGGAACACCTTAGGCTGCCACACGATGCTCAGCGGAGCGATAGGGCGCAGCACCTCGTCGATGGCTACGTCTGTCATGTGACCTCTGCCCGTTGCTGCCAGGCTGCCGTATAGTGTCACCTCGAACGATTTCGCGTCCTTGTTGTGCGCAGCGAAGGTCTGTGCAGCCTTCTGCGGTCCCATTGTGTGACTGCTCGACGGGCCTTTGCCTATTCTGTATAATTCTTTTAAAGATTTCATAGTTGTATGTGAGTCTTAGGATAAAAACAAGTTGATATATTGTTGCTTACAAAGTTACGATATTTTATTGATAGTCACAAAGCAAAGCCTTGCTTGTTCGGTTCAAATTACGCTTTATTAATTTGAAACATGTTAAATATGTGTTAAATGCGGCGCCTGCATATTTAGAATTTCCCTTTCTTGCGTTATTTTTTATAGAAAGGGCAGGGCGCTGAGCTGTTCGTTTCAGTGCTTTCCTATACATATATATAATGTGCAACTTAAATAGATAGGAGATAATCTTATGAGAAAGTTTGTTTTGATGTTGACGGCTGCGGTGCTCATGCTTACCGCATCGGTATACGGAGCTGAGAAGAGCGAGAAGAAACTGAGCGTGAAACCTTTCAGCGTGATAAACGTTGTCGGTTCGCTTGAGGTGGTGTACGAGCAGGGTAGTACGTATGAAGTGAGCCTTGTGGGCGACGCCGCAGCATTCGACCGGATACGCGTAGGGAGCAATGGTTCGGATCTGAACATCTCAAAGTACGGCAAGGTCATAGGCAATGTGTATGTCGAAACTTCCGATTCGTCGGACAGACGCAGCGTTGTTGTGCACGTAAAAGCACCGGACGTGAGAGTGTTCAATATGAGTGGCAGCGGACAGATTGTTGTTGGTAAGATGAAATCTACGGCTGTCACGTTCAATCAGGCTGGTTCGGGCAAGATTGCCGTGAGCCAGGTTGTAGCCAGCCATGCTAACTTCAACAACGCTGGTTCGGGCACTATCTTTGTCGACGATGTGAAGGCTGATTATGTAGGACTGACGATGGCAGGTTCGGGCACAATCAACTGCCGAACAAGCAAGGCTGCCAATCTTAATTGTACGCTTACCGGCTCTGGTCGCATCTCTGTTTCGGGTAAAGCCGGCAACTATAAAAAGTATGTCTTAGGTTCGGGCAAAATAAGCGACAGTATGTTGAAGTACGATAAACTGCTCAACATGGGCAGTAATGTGAACGTAACAGGCGAAACTTACAATTCGTGCAGACAGAACACACCCGATGGTGTCATCAACGCCCGTCCGTAATGCGTGTCACGCCAGCGTTAAGGCGTGTAACAATAGAATAAAGCTAACGAATACCCGACTACCGTGAACCAAATACAGTTTGAACAGATGTCGCCGCAACTGCGCACTATAGCTCAAGGCTATGCCCGCCGCTATCTTGCGCGTGCCGATGATGCGAACGATGCGGCAAGCGACGCGATACTTAGGCTTTGGGCTGTGCACGACTCTCTCCGCGACACAGCCCATGCCGCTCGTCTTGCGGCTGTCATAGCTCGCAATGTGGCTATCGACATGTTGCGACGGCAGCGCCCGACAAGCATCAGCGGCGATGAGGCGCACACGTCCTGGCTTTTGCAGCAGGAGTCGGACAACAATACTCCAGAGAGTCAGCTCGAATGGAAAGAGGACGAGCAATGGCTGCGTCAGCGCATAGAGCAGTTGCCGCCGCGCGAGATGCAGGTGATGCGACTGCGTCAGACCGAGCACCGCACCAATGAGCAGATTGCCGCCATATTAGGCATCAGCAAGGATTCGGTGGCGACGATGCTCTCCTCGGCACGACGAAAACTATTCAATCAGATAAAGGAAAGGAACAGAACATGACAGACCGACAAATAATATCACTTCTGAAGCGTTACATGGACGGTGCCACTACCGTTGAGGAGGAGACCGCATTGGCGGATTTCTTCTGTACGGCTACCGACGCCGACCGACCCGACGCTATATCTGCCGCCGACTGGAGCGCATATAGAGAGATGTTCTGCATGTTTGCTCCAGAACAGGTAGGGAACGACCTGCTGAATGAAACTGCAGCTCCGACCGCGCAGCGCTTCACGCTGCGCAATACTTTGCTTTGGGTGGCATCGGTTGCTGCCGTTGCTGTGCTTGTGTTTGTTGTTTCGGCACTGCTTCCCGAGAATACGCCGTCTGGTCAGTCGTCGAACGTGCCGTTGGCTCAGCAAGCGGCTCGCCTTGTGCCTGCCGATTCTGTCGCCGACAGCATTTCTGCCGAACAGCCGCAGCGTATTCTCGCAGACAGCGTGAAGCAGCAGCCCGAGAAACGGCGTTTGCACAAGTCTGTTCGCCCTTACTGGCAGCCGCGTCCGCCGAAGGTGTATGTGGCTGAGGCTGACAGGAACGCATCCACTCATGCCGACTCCACCGATATAGAGGAGGCTGTGCGCCAAGCCGACATCCTGCTTCATGCCATAAATGCCAACCAGTCGGAAGAGATCAATCAGCTCGAGCTTCAGGCTATGGAACTGTTCGAGGCTGACGACGCTGAGGCTGACGAGTACGAGCCGGAAGCCACGGGCAACAGCATACAGCAATAACCCATAATAAAGAAAACATAACAACAATCCTGTAAATATATTACGTATGAGACAGATTTTAATAATGGCAATATTCTTAGTGCAGGTGTTTGTGGCTTCTGCGCAGAGTAATATCGAAAAGGTGTTCAAGATTGTGCTGAACAATCCTTCTACCGAAGTGCTGTCCAGCTCCGACTATAACGTCGTTTGTGCCGATAGTGGCGTGAGCTATTGCAAGTTCACCGAGTTCACTGTTCCTGCGAAAAAGAAGAAACTCTTCGCACAGATAGAGAAGGAACTGCTACAGGCGAAGTCCGATGCCTACAATGTGTTCATCAAGAAGCCGGGCAGCAGCTCGCTCGCCAGCAACCGTCTGTACGAATATGGAGCCAACAACGAATACAGCGTAGAGCTGGGTGCTCACAAATCGCACGTCTACTACGGTCTGTGCTTCAAGGATGCCGCCGACCCCATGCGCCGTCACGCCTATCTGGCTGTATGGTTCAAGGAGAACAACAGGTATCATTGCTACTACTATCACATCTATGGCGTGATGCCTGCTCGTTTTAAAGAGTTCAAGTCGGGCGTCAGAGGCGCACTGAAGTCGCTTAATAAGGGCACCTCGTTGCGCACGCAGACTGTCCTCGACGACAACGGCGTGACCACAACCACGTACGACAACGACGGCAATGTGCGTGTCTTCAATTCGCGCTCGTTTCCTTCGGCTACAAATAACGAGGTGAAGACCGACATCGACTTCATGCTCCAGTTCGGCAATCTGCGCGCTGCCTTCCTCGATGCCATAAAGGATGCCGATGCGAAGACGCTGCAGACGGGCATCGTTGTCAAGATAGCGCGTCTGTGCCGAGAGCACAGCAAACTGCTCACCGATAACGAGAAGCAAACCTGCATATCCATCATCGACGAGATGAAGAGCACGCTGAAGAAGGTGAACCCCGACACATTCATGGACGGTGTGCTGCAGGAGGCGCGTATAGCGGTGGCTAAATAAATCTGTGTTGTTGTCCGAATAGACGTATTGCATTGACGTTAATAGAATGTATTGCATTGTAAAATAGTAAAAGCGAGTAGCTGAGGCTTCACAACCTCTGCTACTCGCTTTTTTATTGTTTCTGCGTAAGCCGTCGCATTATTGGTACGGCTCATGTCTGTTGTTTATCCGTAGAACAATCGCTTATCCGTAGATAATGTTGCCCTGCTCGTCGCGGTTCTCGTCGAGGAACGACTTGTTGTACTGTGTCATACCGCGCAGCGACATACCCATGCTCGAGAAACCACCGTCGTGGAACAGAGTCTGCATCGTCACCTTCTTTGTAAGGTCAGAGAACATCACAACGCAGTAGTCTGCGCACTCGTCAGCGCTCGCATTGCCCAATGGCGACATGCGGTCAGAGAAGTCGTACAGACCGTCGAAGCCCTTGATGCCGCTGCCCGCTGTGGTGAACGTAGGCGACTGAGAGATGGTGTTGATGCGCACGCCCTTCTCGCGACCGTAGATGTAGCCGAAGCTGCGAGCGATCGACTCCAACAGCGACTTGGCATCCGCCATATCGTTGTAGCCGAAGAATGTACGGTGAGAAGCCACGTAGGTCAGAGCCAGCACCGAAGCGTTCTCCGACAGAGCGTCGAGCTTCTTGGCTGCCTGAAGCATCTTATGGAACGAAATTGCTGAGATGTCGAGGGTCTTGTTCAAGAAGCCATAGTCAAGATCATCGTAAGTACGCTTCTTGCGCATATTCACACTCATAGCGCACGAGTGCAGCACGAAGTCGATCTTGCCACCCAGAGCCTCCTGTGCCTGCACAAAGAGGTTGGTCAAATCCTCTACAGATGTCGCATCTGCTGGGATAACTACTGCGCCGGTCTTCTTGGCGAGTTCGTCGATTGTACCCATGCGGCAAGCCACCGCAGTGTTGGTCAATACAATCTGTGCGCCTTCCTCAACGGCACGTTCTGCTACTTTCCACGCAATAGATGCGTCGTTCAATGCGCCGAAGATGATACCGCGCTTTCCTTTCAGTAAGTTAAAAGACATAATGTTCTATTATTATATAATGTATATTATCCTTGTTAGTGAACTCTAATGGAATATTCTGCACACTTATGCACAATCTTTTTGCCATTTCCGACTGCAAAGGTATAACTTTTTGCACACCCACCAATAAAAGTGTGCAAAAAACTGCATCTTCAACGCAAAATACTTTTGTTTTATGCACAAAATTCTTATAGTGTGCAAGATTTTATCGGCAAATCAACCCCTTTTTCGCACCAATTCCCCCTACACATTATAATATATATAATACAACCTCTAAACTTCCGTTGCCCGAAACCTCAACTTCCCAACCTCGAAACCTCAACTTCTGTTGCCCCAAACCTCAACTTCTGTCATCGTGTTCCGTCCGCCGCCCGATCAGATTCCGTCCGCCGTCCGATCAGATTCCGTCCGCCACCCGATTGGATTTCGTACGCCGTCCGCCACACTTCTTATGCTTTTACATCAATCAGTCACAACATACACACCTTTATCCCAAAGCTCTCACAAAACACTACCATTACATCCATACCCTTATTTTAGGCGTTTAACCCTCGAAATCCGCCCGTTTTCGTTGATTTAAGTCAAATTGAGCCTAAAAAACTCAACTTTTTTGAAACTTTTTCGTCAAAACACTTGCACGGTATTGTTTT
>ERZ791829.870-NODE-870-length-21580-cov-5.351916_pt1 | contig 21580 bp, 28 predicted proteins | sample MGYA00510296_ERZ791829 | MGnify/ENA primary metagenome ERZ791829 (study PRJEB30046, sample SAMN00791973) | human gut metagenome | study: EMG produced TPA metagenomics assembly of the A metagenome-wide association study of gut microbiota in type 2...
GGTGTCCAGGGTTCGAGCCCCTGGCGGTGCACTCGAGAGAATCGTTTTTGGAGACTTAGGAGCTCCGGGGACGGTTCTTTTTTTGTCCCCGGAAATTCACTAGACACCATGATTCCTTGTTAATGGTGTCTAGTAGCCACGTTGGAAGAATATCGGATCCAGCTGATACACCGGAGCACCCAGCAGCTTCATTTGTGCAGCCATGGCAACATAGGTTTTCGTTGCAGCATAATCATAATGCCCCAGGAACACACGTAAAAATTCCAGGTTACCGCCGCCGATCAGGTAGGAGATCGCGAACGTGTGCCGGAGCAGATGCGCATGAAGCCGATCTATACCGGTGCAGGTCTTCAGATCCTGAAAGAGCATCTTCACTGTGTTGGATGTAAGCGGACGTTCCGGATCGCGGAGCTGACGGAGCATATATCCGGAAGTAATATCGGTGCGCTGGTCATATTCCTGCAATGCGCTGATCAGAAAGTCCGGGATCAACACAAATCGGCTTTTATTTTCCTTGGAATTGACGATGTGCAGGATGTTCCGCTCCGGATCCAGATGATGTACCTGCAGGTGACACACTTCCTGACGGCGCAGGCCGCAGTCAAGCAACAGATGAAAGATACAATAATTGCGTAATCCCTGCAGCGTGTTCCGGTCAAAGAGATCATCGATTTTCCTAACATCCTCCACGAAGAGCGGCAGCTCCGCCACAGCATCATCCTTCGGCAGCTTCACACCCCTTAAATAATCCGGACTAAAGTTATTCTCATACGTCCAATGCAGAAACGCCTTTACAGATCTGCAATAGCTCCGGACAGAAGAGTTCTTGATCTTCCTGGTGCGCAGCTCAAGGATAAAATCCATGTAGACAGATCCGGTAAGTGAATCAAAGCTGCTCACGGCAGGATCTACCCGGTAATGACTTTCAAGGAACCGGAAAAACAGATCCAGATCATCCGTATACTTAAGTATAGTATCCGCGCTGCAGTAAGTACTCCGGTTGTTTATGTATACGTCACGGAGCTGTTGGATGGTCAAGCGATTTTCCCCCTTGCAAATCTAAGTTGTTTATACTATCATAATCGTAAAGAGTGCCGTCATTTTCATCCAACAAGCGAAAACGGTGCTTTTCAGAAGATACGAAGACTTCGGCAAGTTCATCCTCATTAAACTGCCGGAGTTTTTTCTGTTTATATCTCTGCGCTTCCATGATGTCATTATCATTCATTTTCAGCAACGCCTCGAAGCAATCCTGCAGAGGACTATCTTCATTAAGTCCCCGGGTATAGATGCCGAGGGTCACCGCTGACCCTATCACACGCTTTTTCATGGACTCCACGGAGAGCTTCCGGTTGTAGTTCCTTACCAGCTTCACCTCATCCGGTGTCATTTTCATATCTAAACAGCGCGTAGATCTAAGCGCCTTCCAAAATCCACAGTATGGTCTCCGGTACTTCTTAGGATCTCCGACCTTTTCCACCATCTTAAATACTCTTTCCGTGAGGTAATCAATGATCAGCTTCCGGTTGTCTAGGTAATCGTAGATCCTTTTACATTCTCCCTTATTGCGATGATCCTTGAATGGAATCAGGTCATAGCTCTTGGAATGCCGGCGCATGGTCTGATACTCCACGTTGACCACATAGTTCAATTTTGGTGTGAGCTTGTCCGCCAGTTTGATCAGTGTGTCCTCTTCTATGGTCATTGTACCGTCCAGGATACTGCGGACATAATTCACATAATAAGGATCCTGTCCGTGTTCCAGGAAGAACTCCAATCTTGCAGTATACCGGTAAAACCAGTTCTTTTTCTGATAGCAGCGCTCATAGACCCATTTGTCATACTTGGAGATCAATCCGTTCATTTCCCAGATCTGAAAGAACCACGGCTTGTAATTCTGTTCGATCACTTCCCTGGTCTTCTGATAGATCCTGACGAATACTTTATCAGAACGCTTCCCCAGTGCCACGTAGTCGATCTCATAGTCTTCGGAGCCGACCTTGTTTGTGACATAGGTTGCATTTTTGAAGCGATCGACGCGCATCTTGTAGAAGTTTTCCGGAGAGAAGAATGTTTCCGGATCCTTGAGATAATTGCTGTGCCAGCAATAGTCTACTCTGTTCTCCTGCACGAACTCGATTTCCAGACCGAAGTATGCAGCTATGTTCTTGACATATTCATAACTGTTCTCAAAGGCATCCTTTACACCCATGATCCAGAGCATATAGCTTCGGATCTGTACCACGCACTCACAGGTGACAGACTCCCCACCGTCTGCCGCTTTTGGAACTACCGGAGCCAGGAAGATATCAAAGTACTCCGGATAACTTAAGCACGTAGTATAGAACCGGGAGAAGGTCACCGGCTTCAGATACAGATTCTTGCCGAGTTTCGGCAGATATAACTCCGGCTGGTCTTCGTTTCCGTTCAGATACGAATACTGCAGCTTAAAGAACTTGCGCATTTTCTCGACCTGCGGATCCTTAGATTTCAGCCGGAAGTCGTTCCGGAACTTCACGGAATAGTAAAATGTATCGATGTTATGCAGGAATTTCTTTTGTGCATATCCAAACCACTCATGCTGATCCTCCAGCGGCATGTCATGGTATAGGATGTTATCGTTATTTTGTCTTTTGTCGAGCATTTTCGACCCCCTAAAACTTAATTTGTCGGACAAAATCGGCATTTTTGGAATTTTCCCCAAAAGCCGTTCTGGGGAAAAAAGTTTTCCACTGTTTTTGCCAGAATACAAGCACGTTTCCCCGTGTCGGACAATGGTTTTTGAGACCACGTATTACAGGGCGTGGCGCAGGCCGTCGGCCGGCTTCGCGGGGACCCCACAATCCCCGCTCGTCCGTCCTAGGCGCTGCGGCTACTTCCTGAACGGTTTTTCGTCTACGAGCTCAAAATGATTGTACGAATCATACAGTCCGTAGATGTATTTGCTGGTAAAAAAGAAACTGGTCTCGATCGTTTCCTTGATCGGGTACCATTTCTCAATACACACAAATAAGTTTCCGCGGAACAAAAAGCCCACGAATGCCCCCATCAGCCCGGCATTCGCCACCTTACGATGAACGTGTTCATATTCGATCAGTCCCCGGATCTGTCTGTCCAGCATCCGGTCAAACTGCGCCATCAGGATAATATCAAAACCATAATGCCTGTGCTGCGAAAAGAAGGACAGCCAGGCACGGCGGGAAGTTGAAGCATATTCCCTGGAATTGAAAAGGAGCTGTGCTTCATCGATATAGATCCGGACTTCTCCCTCCCGGAGCCTGCGCCCCAGATGCCTGGACAGTCTCCGGGAGAACTTTAACAGCCGGTCAGGATCCAGCCGGTGATTCGGTACATAGAGATAAGTCCCCTTACCTTTTTTCACAGCTTTGGTATTAAAATAAAAGTTACCCAGGACTACGGCATTCTCCCGCCGGAGCCGGATCGCGATCTCTTTCGCTGCATGGACACTCTTTCCGGATCCGGGAGTACCGGAGTACAGAGATATCATAACAATTCCCCCTTCCTGCTACTGGATCAGCTTGATCCACCGGGCAATCACGGAATAGAGATAGTAAAGCCCGATCGCAACCAACCACGCAGTACCGATTGTCAACATCTGCGACACAGGGATCACCCAGTTCAGGTATCCGAGGTAGGGCAGCTGTTCCAGTTCGTCTATCGTGCTGGCAAACGGAGAAGTTGGGAACACACTCATCAGCATATCGAGGAACGCATTCAGTAAAGCCTGCATATCTGCCATAATATCACCACCTTATCACTTTGCTGGTGCTCTTCATGAGCATCACTATAAACAGTCCCAATTCACCCAGCCGCCAGATCTTCATGATCGGATCCATCCACGCCAGATCAATCACGATACTGGTGTCCACATCAACAAAGTCCAGCTTCACCGGGATCTCAAACTTAGGCGTCTCCGGCTCTGCCTTCAGTGCCTGGATCAGATGTATGAAGTCGAAGGGGATACAGAAGGGGAAGAGCAGCTTCAGGTCACGCTTGTAGGATTCACCTTCTCCGCCAGTACCGGGATCCGGAGACGGTGAAGGATCCGGATCAGGTTCCGGCTCCGGTGCCGGTTCAGGCAAGGCTGCAGTCAACGCAGCGTTCAAAGTTTTCTTATAAGCTTCTGTATTCTCTGCCGGATCAAGACCAGGCTCCGGAAGAGCTGCTGCAGCAGTAGACAATGCTGCGTTGATCCCAGGGAGCCGCCCCGGAGCGAACTCATAGCCGGTCAATGGCTGCATGACAGTAGGGACGGACTTGGTAAGATTTCGAAAGTCATAGGCTTCACCATTTAGGAGACCTACGACTTCACCAGTTTGCAAAAAAATACGAGCATTTTCATCAGAATTAAATACAGGTATATTCAAATTGTATTCAAAAGAATAACCGTTTTTAGTTTTAGAACTAATATTCTCTGAGAAAGTTTTATCAATACGTGTCCCTCTATAATAATTGATTACTAAGGGAAGAGAAAAATATTTGTTAACATCGGAACTAGAAAGAAAAGCAAAATATCTATCAGTATCTATACAAACAACAGGAGACGAAAAAGAACTATCAACTATATATTCCTGTGATGTATACTAGTTAGAAGAATTTATTCCCAAAAAAGAACCAATAACTATATAATTTCCGTCAGTATCTTGATCTAATTTCCCAGTAAATCCTAAACCAGTATAATAATCTTCCGCTGCCACCCCTTCCACTTTCCCATCATACAGATCCGCAAAGAATCCAGCCATAGCCGTAAACAGTGTACTGGTAACCAACACATCCTGAATATACCGAAAAGGATCCGTATACCCGGTATCCGGTGTCGGAGTATTCTCTGGCTCCGGAGTAGGAGTCGGCTCCGGATCACTGCCGCCAGTCCCGGAGATCACACGGTACTTTGCAAACGTTTCAGAAGTCGGCAATTTCAAAGCATTACTTCCGAGCGTAGATTCAACAGCATCCAAAGCTTCTTTTACAGTCATCTTGGAACCATCTTCCATCGTTATGATGGTATCATAATAAGGCGGTTCAGCCATGCTTTCCACAGATGCAATAAAAGCATCATAAAGAGAGGATCCGGATTCGTAATCATCTATTCCGTCCTTGATGCCTGAAGATATAGCAACTGTTTCCAGCAGATTATAGATCATCATGGTCAGCTCCACGGCAAAATCTTCACTGACTGCGACAGATGCAGCCTTAACTTTTAATGTATTTCCATTCAGCACGCTGCCAGCTACCAGAACCACGGCCAGCAACAGCGCAGATATTCTTTTACTCATAAGATTCCCCCTTATACAATAAGCTGCTCTAACCACGCATGAAAACCTTCCTTCTGAATCTTCGGAGGTTCACAATCAGCAGTCATGCAGTCAGCAAGATCCTTAAAATTACGACTGCAGCATAGTAGATCTTCCTGGTCGTAATACATACACCCGGATGCACTGCAAAAATCTTTGTCAAAATACGTCACCATTTTCCACCTTTACCTTTCTGTTACTAGCTACTTCCGCAATCATGGGCTCATAGACATCGAATTACGATCTGAAATACACAGATCAGAATTCGAAGCCTATAAGCTCATAATTGCTGCTTACTTAAAGCTTCCAAGCTCCGCGATGCCATGATTATCAGCGTACGGTTCTAAGGGCGTGTATGCTCCTACCCCCAGACATTCCCTGGAAAGTGACGGACTTTTCTGTGCACCCCTATGGGGTAGAAAAGCCCTGATCGTGAGGGGATAACCGCATACGGAACCGTAAGTTTGTCCTACAATTTTGCCCGGCAGCATCTCACCTTCAGCGATTTTGTCCTACAGCACCAAAAAAGGGCGGGAAGCTTCAGCTCCTCACCCTTCCCGGTTGATCACTATTCAGTTTTTACCCTTTGCCGAGAGACTTCAGCCATTTCAAGCCGAATCTGACAGCTACAGTTGCGCCATAAATCACTGCAGCTGCAGCTACTACGATTGCCAGAACTTTGAGCAGATCAGCCTGCACGCTGGTCACAGCATCGGTCATAACCTTGGAAATGTCAAAAGCAGTACTAGCTGCTCCATCAGAAGTAGCCACTACAAAAGGAACATAAAACATAGGCATATCAACGCCCTCCTTCCATGATTGAGAATACGGTATAAACCACGTACCCTGTTAATATAGCTATGCATTCACAGACGGCGCCCAAGATCATGAACTGTGATGCAATAGACACGTAAGTAAAAATATCCATCATTTCCTCCCTGTAAAGAATCCATGTATGAACAGCATCCCGGCAAGGATACCCAGCAGGATGGACAATAACAGCGTTTGCTCCTGGTTCTTTACGATCTGATCCTGCAGATACCCGGACTGTTCCGTCAGGATATCGTTCTGCTTTGACAGATATTCATTCGACTGCGACAGATCGCTGCTGATCTGCTGCAGCAGTTCCGAGTAATCCGGTGCATCTGCGGAGAAGACAACAGTGTAGGGACTGTTGCCTTCCGGAGAATCTACCGCAGCACCTTCACCGGTATCGCTGCCGGTTATCACTTCCGCATTGCCACCGGATACGGTGACAGGAAGGTAGACCGTGTCAGCTTCTGTATTAAGTAAAGGGGAATCCTCCCCGGGGGAGGCAGTTACAACCTCGTCCATTATTTAGCAGCCTTTCCGGACTCCCTGGCTTCCGGAGCAGTCTCCGACTGGATCATGCCCTGGACTATAAAGCCGGGAATCACTTTCGGCTTGATCTCCAGATGGGAGATAAAAGCAACATCACGCAGGCGGTTGACGGGTTTACCATCAGACCCTACAGTCATCTCAAAAGTACCTTCATAAAGCCCGGGAGCCACTACGATCTTGTTACGCAGCACAGAGTCCACAGAGCACTTTGCACGCTGTACACCTACCGGCTGGGTAGGATCAAACTGTGCTTCAGATGCAAGAACTTCACCGTCTTCACCCCAGAACATGTAATGCACAGAGCATCCGGCAAGCTTGTTGCCTGCTTCGTCCTTCATGTCGTACTGGTTAGCGAATAAGATCACGATTTTTGCTTTGTTTGTTAAGGTTACATTAGCCATTTTGATTTTCCTCCATTTTCAGAAAAGGGTTAGTGTTGATAAGGTATTGTTTTCTATCGTTTTCATAGCGGTATCGCTGCCGGTACCAGCTCATGACTTTGTTGTAATCACCGCCGGTCTGTTTGCAGAGGATCTTGACGGTGATCGGTGTATAATTGTGACGTTCCCGGAGCCAGTCCAGAAAAGGCTGCGTATCCTCATTCCAAAAGGTTCCAGTGAGACACTCAGGAATTGCAGATAAATTTGTTTGTTTCATTCGGGAAATCCTCTCTATGCCGGGTCTATGGCTGTCCGGGTGTCCCTCCGGGGGGCGGGTCTCGCCCCGCTGGCGACCAGGGACCAGTCCCTGGACCCATTATCACTGCGTGACAGGCGCAGGGAAACAGTAGCAAGGGCAGCTCCTGTTCCCCTGGCGGGGAAGTGTCTGGGGGACTTAGGTCTGTCAAGCGGCTTTCGCGGCATATCCTCACCGCAAGTGCAGCGGTTCCGGTATTCCACGATCCACTTGACAGACAACCGCCGGGGTTACGTGAAAGGCAGGTTGTTAAGGTCGTCCATGGCGCGGTGCAGGTGATCCAGCGCCCGGGCAACGGTGTAGATCTGCCGGTTCTGTTCGTCAATTTTCTTCTGGCTGGCCTTGATCCAGTTTTCGTAATATGCCATGCGTTCCGCCCGGGTTTCTTCCCCGGAGCGATAGTACTCAAGGATCCGGCAGAGCTTATCCGTCCAGGTCGTGCCCTTCTGCTGATCAACGTAAGCATCCAGATCAGCCGGAAGCCGGATCGACTTCTTGATCAGATCATCCGGCACTGCTGTCACCTCCCGGTTCCTGCTGGACAGATGCATTACTAAGCAGAACATCAATATAATCGAGAGCCTCTTCTGCACTATGCAACAGCGGAGTTTTTAAAGTAACATCATCGCTATAAACATTATCCTTACTGGCATGAATATCATAACCAATGCAAACTTCACCACAGCAGGTGTATCTGGAGCATCTGACATGCAATGACCATGGAAAAACAGACACACGATTATCAGAAATATCAGTTAGTACAACAGAATGCGACATCAAACTTCCTCACTTTCTCCGGATCGGCTCCTCACTGGGTCTACCATCACCGGTCTTTTCTTCTCAACGCGTTTGTGCTACAATTTAGAGTATATATACTTTAGTAGGCTAAAATCTGTCCTACAAACTTAGTATAGTAGAACTTATTCTACTTGTCAACAGAAAAGTAGAATATATTTTACTGCATTTAGGAGAAAAAATGGAGATTGTAGAAAGAATAAAAAACCTCTGTAATACTGAAAATATCACGATAAAGGAACTTGAAAGAATAATACAGATATCAAACGGAAGCATACGGCACTGGAATGAAAAAACACCATCAGTAGAACGTGTCCTACTTGTAGCGGATCACTTTAATGTAAGCCTTGACTGGCTGGTAACCGGAAAAGAGTCCGGAAACCTAACATCGGAAGAGCAGCTTCTGGTTGATCACTATCGCCGGGCAGATGACCGAGGAAGGCGCAACATTATGAAAATAGCGGAGAACGAAAGTGCGGAGCTAGAGTCATCAGCTTCGAAGCTTGGGTAAAACACCATAGATAAAAGGGGAATCACTATGAATGATGCAATAGCAATGATGTTTTCAATTTTAATTGTCATGTTTGGGTACCTGGTATTTAAAATCTTGACGGATCAATCCCAACCAACGACCACCAACACCAGGAAACGGAGAAAGAAGAGAGGGACAGGAAAGCCGGTTATCAAAAATAACTGGAATATGCGACCACTGGACACAAAAGATCCTGCAGACAAAGATCTGCGATATGAGGACTTTGTAGAATCATCCTGGAAGGAAATAGAGAAATAATTGTCCGACAAACACATATGCAGCATAGCAGGATCCACGCTTCCGGAAATTATTTTGTCCGACAAATTTCTCTTTACAACTTCGGGAACCCGTGTTATATTGAACTTAGCCAAAAAGAGACTAATGTCTAGCTTCAAGACGCAGAAAACCCCGGGATGCTACCCCGGGGCTTTTTGTTGCTAGGCTGACTGTTGCTATTCATCACCGTCCAGCCATTTGCATATGTAGTAGCCGACTACACTTGCTATAACGGAGATAATAAAAGAGACTAATAACTCCAAAACGCTCACCTCCTTCCTACTGGAAAGAGTCAACAGCGGATTTATTATATCACACGGATCTAATCGCGTAAACCGCCAAAAAGGAGCAAAAAACGCAATAAAAAAAGGCTCTGGAAGCCTTTTCTCTTAATCAGGGTGTCCAGGGTTCGAGCCCCTGGCGGTGCACTCGAGAGAATCGTTTTTGGAGACATAGGAGCTCCGGGGACGGTTCTTTTTTTGCATAGATACCCTGATTAAGGAGATTTCACATGACTGCGATATTTGATACGCATGCGCATTATGACGATGACGCATTTAACGATGACAGAGAACAGCTTCTGGCGGCGTTGCCGGGGCAGGGCATTGCCCGGGTGGTGGATGTGGGTGCGAGCCTGGCATCCTGCCGGAAAGTGTTAGAGCTGATGGAGCAGTACGATTATATATACGGAGCCATCGGCGTACATCCCAGCGAGACCGCGGAACTGGATGAGGAATCTTATTCCTGGCTGAAGGAACAGTGCCGGAAAAAGAAATGCCTGGCGGTGGGAGAGATCGGACTGGATTATTACTGGCCGGAGCCGGATCACGAGACACAGAAGAAGTGGTTCCTGCGGCAGCTGGATCTGGCGCGAGAGATCCGAAAGCCCGTTATCATTCATTCCCGGGATGCGGCGAAGGATACCGTGGATCTCATGACGGAGGCGCGCGCGGAGGAGATCGGCGGTGTAATTCACTGTTATTCCTATACGAAGGAGACGGCAAAGATTTTCCTGGATATGGGATTCTACTTCGGAATCGGCGGCGTGCTGACTTTTAAAAATGCAAAGAAGCTGAAGGAAGCGGTAGAGTACATTCCCATGGATCGCATTGTATTGGAGACGGATTGCCCGTATCTGGCACCGGAACCGAACCGTGGCAAACGCAACAGTTCCCTGAATATTCCCTATGTGATCGCTGCCATGGCACAGATCAAGGGAATCACAGAGGAAGAAGTGCGCAAGGCGGCATGGGACAATTCCCTGAAATTGTATCGCATGGATAAATAACCGGGTAAAAAGAAATGGAAGCAAGCAAAACAAAACTATTTTCAAAAGATGATCTGAAAAAACTGATCATTCCACTCTTATTTGAACAGGCACTGGCAATCACTGTGGGCATGGCGGATACCGTCATGATCTCTTCGGCGGGCGAGGCGGCGGTCTCCGGCGTATCCCTGATCGATATGTTCAATAACCTGATCATCAGTGTGTTGGCGGCATTGGCTACCGGTGGCGCGGTGGTAACTTCCCAGTTCCTCGGAGCCGGGAAAAAAGAGGACGCCTGCAAATCTGCAAAACAGTTGATCGTGTCCTCCGTATGCATTACCATCGGTATTTCGATTTTGGTCATGGTGTTCTGTAATGGCATCATTTCCCTATTTTTCGGTAAAATTGAAGCGGACGTATTTCATAATGCTGTGATCTATATGATGATCTCTGCACTGTCCTTCCCGTTCCTTGCCCTGTACAATTCCTGTGCAGCGCTGTTCCGCTCCATGGGAAATTCCAAGATCACATTGAAGGTCTCCGTGGTGGAAAATATCATTAACATCGGCGGTAATGCTTTGGGCGTCTATGTACTGGGACTGGGCGTGGCAGGTGTGGCGATTCCTTCCCTGATCTCCCGTGGTGTGGCGGGTTTTATCCTGTATCACTTATTGAAAAACCCGTCCAACGAAGTGCATCTGTTAAAAGAAAAATTTCGGATTGACTGGCCTGTGATTCATAAGATCTTTTATATCGGTATTCCCAGTGGTATTGAAAACGGGATTTTCCAGCTGGGACGTGTCATTGTGGTAAGCATTATCGCGGGTTTCGGAACTGTGCAGATCGCTGCCAACGGCGTGGCGAACAGCTTAGACAGCATGGGCTGTATCGTGGGACAGGCTATGAATCTGGCAATGATCACGGTAATTGGCCGTTGTGTCGGCGCCGGAGATTCCAGTCAGGTGCGGTACTATACGAAAAAATTATTGAAGATTACCTACTTGTGTACCTTTATGGTAAACAGCGTCATTCTGCTGTGTCTACCCTGGATCCTGAAATGCTACGGATTAAGCACGGAGACCACGCAGTTGTCCTACATTCTGGTCATGATCCACAATGGCATGGCAATGTTTTTGTGGCCAGCATCTTTTGTACTGCCGAACATGCTTCGTGCCTGCAATGACGTGCGCTTTACCATGGTGCTGTCCATATTCTCTATGTTCATGTTCCGCATCGGTTTCAGTTATATCATCGGTGTGAACATGGGCTACGGAGCCATTGGTGTCTGGATCGCCATGGTACTGGACTGGATCTTCCGCGTGATCTGCTTCGTGAGCAGATATTTGTCCGGCCACTGGCTGAAAACGGCCGGGTTAAAGGATAACAGATAGTATAGAGCATGATTTTTGCGCCCGAATAGGTTCACGGATGAACTGTTATGAGGTATAATGTGGGAAAAAGAGAGGAAGGTATGTAATATGCAGGTAGTATTGGAAAATGAAGCTTTAAAGGTAACGATCAACAGCTTTGGCGCAGAACTTGCAAGTATTCGGGGGAAAGAGACAGATACTGAGTATCTGTGGAATGCGGATGCGAAATTCTGGAAGAGAAGTGCACCGGTACTGTTCCCCTTTGTGGGCAGTCTGAAAAATAAGGAATATCATTATGAAGGAAAGACCTATTCCATGGGACAGCACGGTTTTGCCAGAGATATGGAGTTTGCCGTGGATGTACAGACGGCGACGGAAGCATGGTTTTCCCTGAGATCTAATGAAGAAACCAAAGAGAAGTACCCGTTCGAGTTTATTTTAAAAGTAGGTTATGAATTAGAAGGAAGAAATCTGAAGGTCATCTGGCAGGTGGAAAATCCGGATACAAAAACACTGTACTTTTCCATCGGCGGACATCCTGCATTCATGTGTCCTGTGAATGGAAAAGGAAAGCAGTCGGAATATTATTTTAAGTTTGATGCCGACAAAGATCTGACTTACGGACTGGTGGCGGATGACGGACGAGGACTCATGGGACAGCAAAAGGATGTACTGCCGGTGAAAAACGGCTATGCGCAGATCACAGAGCATCTGTTTGACAGGGATGCTCTGATTGTGGAGAACCACCAGGCTTCCGTAGTGAGCCTGTGTACCCCGGACAAAAAGCATTACCTTACCGTAAGCTTTGACGCTCCGTTATTCGGGCTGTGGTCTCCCGCAGGCAAGGGAGCACCGTTTATCTGCATCGAGCCTTGGTACGGCAGATGCGACCGGACGACCTTCGACGGCAGCCTGGAACAGCGGGAGTATGGCAATACTCTGCAGGCGGGCGGGGTATTCCGCAGGGAGTACACCATCACCGTAGAATAAATCCAGAAACAGCAGCGATATGTCAGGTATCGCTGCTGTTTTTAAGTGGCTCATCTTATGAATTATTCTTGTTCTTGTAATGGAAATTCGGAATATGCTCCCATCTGTCCCGGAAATAATGGGCGATCAGTTTCGGACGGCGATCTCGGGTAAAGATGCCTTTCCGGTTGCCGTCTGCGCGCATACAGCCCTGCAGGGTGGCATAATCGGCGAAGTTCCATGCCTGTTCCCCGATAAAAAAGTCTCTTCCGTCGAAGGCCTTGCTGTACATTTTATAAAGTTCTACCTGAAATTCTTCACTCCACATTTCCGGCGCACAGTTATGGAGCCCGGCGAGAGTATCGGCGCCGTATTCGGTCATCATCACGGGTTTTCCGATCTTTTCCCAGAAATCCAGTTCCAGATTCCAGGCGTAGGAAGCAGCCTCCAGATCACCGGAGAGATTGTACCATCCGTAATAACGGTTGAGACAGACTACATCCATGGTTCTGGTCACAATGTCCTTCTCGTAATTGTTCTGGCAGCAGACAAAGGTCACGGGGCGGTTCTGAGGATCCAGCCGGTGGGTAAATTCATAGAGAGAATGCCAGTAATCGTAGGCGGATTCCGGGAAATGCTCGGTATCCGGTTCGTTTCCCATGGACCACATGACGATGCAGGGATGATTTTTGTCCCGCGCGATCAGATCCCGCAGGACCTGCTCGTGATGCTCTCTTATGGGAAATGTCTTATAAGGATCACAGCTCTCTCCGGCACCGATGCCCACGGCGGGCGTCTCGTCAATAATAATGATACCTTCTCTGTCACAGAGCCGGTAGATCTCCTCCGCGTAAGGGTAATGGCTGGTGCGGAAGGAGTTGGCATGGATCCAGTGTAGAAGATTAATATCCTTTACATCGAGGCAGAGATCCAGTCCTCTTCCGCGGAAAAATGAATCCTCATGCTTGCTGAAGCCCTTGAAATAAAAAGGCTCCCCGTTGATCAGAAACTGCGTTCCCTTCACCTCTACGGTACGGAAACCGAATTCTTCCGTATAGCAGTCCTCTCCGTAATGAACTTCCGCCTTGTACAGGTAAGGAGTGCCGGGATAAGGCTGCCAGAGATGGACCTGCGGGATCCGAAGCTCTCCCTTTCGGCCGGTGGCTTCTGCTTTGCAGTTGCTTTCTGCGTCTATGATTTTTAAAGTGACAGGAGCGTCACTATCTATCCCATCCGTGAGAATTTCGTAATTTAAGACGCCGGTGTCACCTTCGATAGACGGGACCAGAGTAATGTCTCTGATGTAGGAGGCCGGAGTGCTGTAGATGCGTACCGGACGGTTGATACCTGCAAAATTAAAGAAATCAAAATTCGGCAGATTCTGTTTCTTTCTCCATATTTTTGCGGCTTCCACACTGGGAATGCCGGGATTGTCCGAGCCGAAGAAGGCAATATTACCTTCGTTGCCGATGGGCAGAGTGCTGTGGCTGATCCGGTTGTCCACAGCGACACCGATGGTAAGGTGGCCATCCTCCGGAACCAGATCCGTGATCTCAACTTCAAAAGGGAGAAAACCACCCTTATGTGTCATAATCAGTTTCCCATTGATATAAACTTTTGCAACATGAGTTACGGCGTCAAAACGCAATACCTGGCGCTGCCCGTTGTTCCCGCACAAAAGAGCCGGGAGCACCACGGTTCGCTCGTAATAAGCCCAACCGTAATGATTCCGATAAGCCGGATCATCCTTCTGGTCATTATAAGAAGCCGGCACGGCAATCAGGTCCATCTCCTGCGGTCCGCTCCAGAGATCCTCCGGCTCTGTCTCATCTCCTAATTGAAATTGCCATACTCCTCCCAGATCGATCAAGCTGCGGGAACGGTTCATGATTGGATATAACATGGTAGTCCTCCTTTTGCCCTGTGGCCTGTAATTGCGCTTATTATAGGGCAGGACAAAAGGAAAATCCATGTGATTATTTTTAAGAAGTATGTAAATTTTTATGAATCTGGCAAGTCAGTAATTAATGGTGGGTATTCCTGTTTTTTTGCAAGGGCGCAAATAGCGCCCCAGCGCCTGGATTTAAAGTAGAAGAGCATGGCAATCATGCCGGTAATAAAGCTGGCGGAAACACTGACCATGGCATATTCGCCATAGCCGGCATACATGATGAGATAAGCGGCAGGGATTCGGACAACCCATAATAGCAGAATATTTACGATGGTGGGATAGCGAATCTCTCCGATACCATTGATAAAGCACATAATGCCATTGAACACGGCGTAGGCCCAGGTGAATGGCAGAACAAGATAAGTATATCGCTGTGCAAAAGCCAATACGGCAGGATCACGGCTGAACAGCATTAGCAGAGGATGGCAAAAAGCAGTCACAAGTAATCCCCCTGCAAGGGTGACGATGCCGGAACAGAGCGGTATCTGCCATGCCCCACGGCATAAACGACGGTAGTTCCGGGCACCAAGGTTCTGCCCGGCAAACACAGTAGCCGCAGAAGAATATGAAGTAATGGCAATGTTGGCAATGCCGCTGACTTTACCGGCAACGGAGCATCCGGCTACGAAGGTGGATCCCAGTGTGTTATAAAGAGCCTGAAGCAGCACATGACCGACAGAATAAAGTGCGGTATTCAGTCCGAGCGGCAAGCCGATCTTTAACATTTCATGAAGAATAGGAAGGTCAAAACCATGCGCAAAAACCGGAAAATTCATGGCAGGATAAGTATGACGGATGTAGAAGATGCTGAACATCCAGGACAGAAACAGTGAGGCAGCAGTTGCGATGGCAACACCGGTGACGCCCATTCCCAAACCGGCAGTCAGTACAAGGTCCAGAACAATATTGGTAACGCAGGAAATGCCAAGAAATAACAGCGAGGAAGTACTGTTTCCCAGACCTCGTAAAATACCTGCGTTAAAGTTATATCCCATATTGCCGAGAATGCCTAACGTTGTGATACGCAAATACACAATGGCGTAGGGCATGGCATCGGCAGGCACCTGCATCAGCCTGAGAAGGAACGGTCCGGCAGCTACGCCTAACAACGTAAGCGGCAGACTGGCAGCGTACAGAAAAAACACTGCGGTTTGTGCAAGCTTACGCAGTTGATCGGCATCGGAGGCACCTGCCGCCTGTGAAATCAGGATGGATATTCCGGAACCAATGCCAAGAAAGATACACAAAAGAATCTCCAGTGGCTGGGAACTTGTGGCTACAGCGGCCAAAGCGGATGCATCACAGAAATTACCGATGACCAAAGTATCAACGGTTCCGTATAACTGTTGTAAGATATTTCCGATGCAGATCGGCAATGCAAACTGTGCTGCGCGGCCTAAAATAGAACCTTGTGTCATATCGATTTTACTCATATTCATTGACAATCACCCGCTTTGTGAAAATGGTAAATATTTAAATTGTAGAATGTAAAAATCCATCAGCTGATACTGGCTTGGTTCAGAGTCTATGCCAAAACTGTGTCCAGGGTTTTATGTTGAGAAAGCCTTCGATGCTGCCGGTTATATTCTCCATTGTAATATAATCATAATGTTGTGGAGTATCGGGATGCATCTTGATCCTCTTCCGTATGTAAATTGGAAATTGTCAGTGCATCATATCTCGAAAGCAGAAGCTTCGCATTCGGCGGCAGTACACAGTCTGACAAAAGTACATTTTTGATTTTATGCCCAGGTGCAGTAAAACCATCAATTTCAATGGGGGCAACGGATTCCACTGTGCCGTGCTCCTGTTTTTGTCCGGTCAGATGCAGCCGTTCAAAGCGAAAATCTTCAAAATAAGGCTGCTCTGAAGCAGGAATGCCGTCATCATTGTATGGAACAGAATGAATGAGCAGGCGGGGGAAGGTGCAGTCGCGTACAGTGACATTGCGCACATATCCGCCACGCTTAGGGGTTCCTTTGATTTCAATGCCATTGGAAGAGGCAGCTATATCGCAATCCCAAATTTGCACATCCGCGACACCGCCAGACATTTCACTGCCAATACAGATACCATGACCGCCGTTGCTGTGGCAGTCAAATACGCAGATATGCTTTGTAGGACGATTAATGGCATTACCTTCGGGATTCTTACCGGATTTGATGGCAACGGAGTCATCTTCGGTTTCAAATTCCGTTGCAAATAACGTGCAGTTTGTGGAAGAATCCGGGTCCCAGCCATCGCCGTTCCAAATACCGCCAGAGCGTAGCGTGCAGTGGTCAGTCACAATGTCATCACAGTAGATCATATGGACATTCCATGCTGCGCCGTTTTGTAAAGTCAGCCCTGTAATACGAATACGGGAGCAGTTGCTTAAATTAATAAGTCGTCCGCGGACACGTCCCGGAATGGTACGGTCATTCTCACAGGTGGCAACCAGTGCAGCATTTTGGGCAAGATATTCCCTGAGATTCTCCCGTTCGATATCGATCATGCGCTCAGCCAGAACATGCCCACCGCCACTAATGGTTCCCTTCCCATAGAGTAGGATGTTTTCGCAATTTGCACCTGCGGTATGATCAAGCTGTCCGGCGTTTAAAAGACTGCGGTAACATTCCTGCTCCGTGCCTTCAAAACGGCTCCAGATACGAGGCAGATAATCTGTGGGGTCAGAACTTCCCTGTAAAACAGCGTCTTTCTCCAGATACACGGCCATACAACTATGTAGATCAAGAGCTCCGGTCAGATAGATTCCGGCGGGAAAGTATACTTCGTCATTTGGCCCACAGTCTGTAAAAGCCTGTTGGAGCGCAGCAGTATTCAGCGTTTTTCCATCACCCACGGCATTGTAGGGTTCTTCCGTTACATAGATGCGGTGCCGTGCAGGTGAGGTACAGATGCGGATACTGCCGATATTGTAGACAGTAACACAATATTCAGTATTGGGTATCAATTCTGTGAATGTATAATGTGTCCGATTTGTGTGAACAGAATGTCCACCATCGAGAGAAACTTCATATACTGTGTCGGCATTGGCATTTTCCGGCTTATTCCAGAACACAGTTGCGGTGTTGGCAGTACAGCGTGCGGATAGTAAAACGGATTCCATAAAAATCCTCCTTTTCTTTTTTACTGCTTTCATTGTAAAAAAAAGCACTGAGAATGTCTATATCAATTATTTTCATTTATGTTAGCTCATTTATGTTAAGCTCTGTGATATATGAGATTCAATATAAATTTATCGAATATCAATAAAATTATATTGACATTCGTATCATAGAGTGATATGTTAAGGCTACCAAGAAGGAAAGAGGTATTCATTATGGAGAAGAGAGAGTTGTCGGAAAAGGAGCTGCGGGAGAAAAAGTTATCTTTGGCGAAGGGGACAAAGTACCTGCTGGATTTCATGTTCTATGCGGGGATACTGGTGACGGTAAGTCTGCCGCTCAGTCTCAAATACATAGGAAAGTATCTGGAGGCAGTGGAGGAGAATTACCTTCCGGCAGTGATCATATTCGCCATTCTGGGCTTGCTGGCGTTATTGTTGATTAATGAACTGCGCAAGATGTTTGGCACGGTGCTTGCGGAGAACTGCTTTGTACCGGAAAATGTGGCGAGCCTTAGGAGAATGGGAGACTTAAGCTTTTTCATCGCGGCCATGAGCGCTGTGAGATGTGTGGTGTACCTGACCATTGCCATGCTGGTGATCATTTTGGTATTTATTATTGCAGGCATGTTCAGCAAAGTGTTGGCGATGGTATTTGAAGAAGCCGTGCGCTACAAGAAAGAAAACGACTTAACAATCTAAAAATTCAGTCACGAAGTGATAGAGCGTGTGATACGCGACTATGTAAATGACGCCGGCTGAACGGAAATTCAAAAGTAGAAAGGCATCTATTATGGGAATCATTGTAAATCTGGATGTAATGATGGCAAAGCGGAAGATCAGCCTGACGGAACTGGCGAATCAGGTGGATCTGACACAGGCAAATTTATCCATCCTGAAAAATAATAAAGCAAAAGCAATCCGTTTCTCTACGCTGGAATCCATCTGCGAGGTGCTGCATTGTCAGCCCGGAGACATTCTGGAATATGTGGAAGATTCAAAAGAAGAGAAAAACAATTAAATCCTGAAAGGGGGAGATCACAATGCAGGAAAATACAGTAGTACAGGAAACAACTTCAGCAAATCAGGGACAGATATCCGGGCAGAATGTAGTCCGGGTGGTAGAAAAGACAGAGACTGCGGAGACAAAGCGCATGAAGGAACATTTTAATTTCTTTGGACCGGTGACGTTTCTCTATGCCGTGTTCTATGCGTTTTGCATGTTTCATAACGGATCGGGAATTACCTTCCCTTTTTTTCTCGCAGGCACTTTACTGTATTTTGTCTTCTCGCTGTCAAAACTGGAGATTACCTTGAAAAAAGGAAGCACCTTTTACATGATCAGCATTCTGCTGCTGGGGATATCCACCTTCTGCACGGACGGATGGGCAATCATCAGCCTGAATAAGCTGGCGGTCTTTTTGCTGGTAATGTGTCTGCTGCTGAATCAATATTTTGATACCACAAGGTGGAAGCTTGGGAAATATGTGGGGAGTATCTGCCAATTGGTGGCTATGAGCTTTGGGGAACTGGGGAAGCCTTTTTCAGATGGCAAAGCCTATTTTCGTGAAAAGGGAAAAGTAAATAAGAAGGTATGGTATGGGCTGCTGGGAGTAGTAATCGCATTGCCGATTGTGCTGATCGCTGCCGGACTGTTAAGCTCTGCCGATGCGGTATTCCGTAAGATGACAACGGATTTCATGAACTGGATCCGCCCGGGCAATATATTCAACGTAGTCATCAGGATAACATTTCTGTTCTTTACTTCCTATGCACTGACTTCTTATCTGTGTAAGAGAAGCATCCCGGAGGAAGTGAAGGATCGCAGAAAGGGTGAGCCGGTACTGGCAATTACGATTATGTCATTGCTGTCACTTTTGTATCTGTTGTTTTCCGGTATTCAGATCTTCGGATTGTTCTTGGGGAAAATGCAGCTGCCGGAGGGCTATACCTATGCACAGTACGCAAGAGAGGGCTTCTTCCAGCTGCTGGCTGTCAGCATTCTGAATCTGATCCTGGTACTGGCGTGCCTCAGCTTTTTTAGGGAAAGTAAGGTACTGAAAGTAATTATGACGATTATGTCATTATGTACTTTTATCATGATCGCGTCCAGCGTAATGCGTATGATCATTTACATCCGGTATTATTATCTGACTTTCCTGCGGATCTTCGTATTGTGGATGCTGGCGGTATTATTCGTCATGTTTATCGGAGTACTGATCAACATTTATAGGGAAAGCTTCCCTTTGTTCCGCTATGGTGTGGTGACAGTGACAGTGCTGTATCTGGCATTGTCCTTCAGCCATCCCGACTATATTATAGCCAGAGTGAATATTGCCAATGCACCCGGCGCGGACGGTACAGGCTGGGAAGAATCTGTGGCGCAGGATTACGGAGACGATTTTTTCGCCGGACCGTTTTTCCGGGGATCAGAATATAATGACTACTCTTATCTGAGTGATCTCAGTGCGGATGCGGCACCGGTCATTATTCCTTATATGGAGAGCCTGGGGTATGATTTTGGCGCCTATGAACTGGAGAACCCTACGGATATTATGAGCGAAGATACGCAGGCTCAGTGGTGGGGGAGTTATCAGCCGAAGGGATTCGGATATTATTACCTGAACCATAATAAGAAGCGTCTGGAGCAGACATCTCTGCGGACATTTAATATTTCCAGATATATGATGCGGAAACAGATAGAGGCGAGAATCGATGGAAAATAAAGAAATGAATACGGAAAAAATAAAGTTTTATAAAAAGCATCCGGTGTTGCTTGCATGGCTGATTTCTATATTTATCGGACTGGGCTATGCGCTTTTTACGATCATAGCCTCTGTTATTCATTATGAGCAAAGAGATTATGTATGGGAGATCATTACGGCTTTTACAGAAATGTTTACTTGGGCAATTTTAATGGGAGCGGTACTGGTATTTCCTGTGGTGCTGACGATCAGCGAAGGAATCTGCCTGATCAGTGAAGCATGGGAACGTCCGGTGAAGGGAGCCTGGCTGTTTGACCAGCATGTATTTTGGCTGGGCGGATTCTATGAACTTTGTTATTTGGGGTTGATTATGGATGTGACATCCGCTGACTGGCAGACGCAGTTAAGCAATTCCAATAAACATACACCGATTTACAGTGGTTCTATGGTTACTTTTATAGTACTCATTCTGCTGGCATTTATAGGGTATGAGATCCTGCAGAGTATTCCGCTTCGGAAGCTGCCGCCCCTTGTGACAGTACTGTCGATTTCCGCAATGTACCTGGGATTGTTAGAACTGATCCTGTTCACAGTACAGATATTCAAGCCGACGATTTTGCTTGATGGATATTTGTTATTATTTCCACTGTGCTGTGTGCTGCTAGTGGTGCGACTGCTTCTGAAGAAAATACGGGAGTGGAATGCACTGATGCAGAATGCGGAGGCGGAACACTTTGGGACGGGGAAGATTTATCAGAATCCCATGCTGCGTTGGTGTGACAACATATTGCGGAAGGCTGCATGGTGGCCGGTGCTGGGACTGGTATTGATGTTCCCACTGTTGGGGATCCTGATCGCAATCCTCATGCTGTTTGGGCAGGCACCGGATTCTGTGATTAAAGCATTCACGGAGACCAGCGACTGGAATCTGTCTCTCAGGCAGGCACCGCAGAATGTCATGTATGATGAACATTATCTCTGCACGGTAGCTGCCGGCGGTCATGAAAAGGTCGTAAAGCCTATCCGCCTGGGGAGGCGGCATGGGCATGAAGTCATTGTGAACCGTCAGTTGTGCATCGCCAATGCTTTTGAACAGGTGTTGGAAGAACGGACTCCCGGCTTCCACCGGGCACTGCGTCATTTTTATGACACTTACGGGTTCCCTGTGGCGAGACTGATCCACAGTAAATACACGGCGGATCTGGTGTATTTTATCATGAAACCTTTAGAATGGAT